>JAEEGL015650598.1_pt1 | contig 75773 bp, 71 predicted proteins | sample 9134231 | NCBI WGS metagenome assembly JAEEGL01 (sample SAMN16246548, study PRJNA631951) | gut metagenome | biome: gut microbiome; feature: rumen; material: fiber-attached | host: Bos | place: Iran: Karaj | collected 2018-10 | reverse complement strand
CTTTTTCTTCATATTTTTGTTCTTGTTGCCCATTGTTATTTTGCTTTTCTCCATTAGAGCCACATCCAGTAACACTAAACAATAATATTAAAGAAAATAATAGCAGTAACATCTTTTTCATAATAAGTTCACCTCATATATAGTATATCACATAAAAAGAGAATTTTTACATTCTCCTAATATCTTATTATTCCGAGCATTTTTATTAAAAGCACTTTTTATAAGTTATACTCTTTTACTTCTGTATTTTTTAAACCAAGATTCAAAAGCTTGCCATCTTCAGGTATATCATTAAAATACGCATAAAATGCTTTTGACACTCCAGAATGCGCAACTATTAAGACACTATTATATTCTTTTGTTTTTAATCCATCTAAGAAATCTTTTACTCTTGAAAATAAATGAGGAATAGATTCTTCTGTACCATACTTTTTATCTGAAAAATAGTTCCAATAATCTTCTCTGTCTGTTACTTCAACCGATTGACCTTCTAAAGAGCCATGTTCTCTTTCTCTTAATCTTTCATCATAAATTATTTGTTTATTCTTTACATTAATTATTTCTGCTGTATGTTTTGCTCTTATTAAAGGAGATGATATTACAATATCATAATCTATATTGTTAATTTGTTTACTTAATTCTTCTGCTTGTTCTATTCCTTTTTCATTTAAATCTTCGTTAACATAATTATAAATTTGTTTTACATTTGAATCGCATTGTCCATGTCTAACTAAATATATTTTCACATTAATTTTTCCTTTCTAAAACACACACAGTTTCTACACGGCTAGACCATGGTTTTTTACTATGTCAATGTCAAACACAAAATACTACATTTTTTCTTCAAAAACCATATTATCTGTGCAAACTATTTTGTATGCATTTTTATTATTATCACTTTTTATTACTTTTACATTATCATCAATAAATTCTAACGCTACACAATTATCTATTGCATACCCAGTAAGACCTTTTTCTTTTATAACGTTGTATAATTTTTCTTTTGCAAATTCATCTTTTTGATCATAATGAACACAATTAATAGCATTAATAATATTCATACCTTCAATCGAATCATAATTACAATTAAACCAACAATAACTTCCAGCACTTAAGCCAGAACACACAATTCCTCTTTCGTATGCTTCTAAAAGTAGTTTATCTATATCTTTTTGCTTTAATTGATCCATAAGATACTTTGTATTTCCACCACCAATATAAATAATATCAGTATTTAATATATCTTTTTTTATATCATCATATAATTTATTTATATTTAAATGAGAAGCAATACAACCAAGTTTTTCATATACTTTTTTAATGCCTTCAAAATACTCTTCTGGATGAGATGAAGCTATACTAATAAAAAGAAATCTAGGATTACTCTTATTTGATAATCTAACTATTTCTTCATCTATTTCTTTTGTTTCATATGGGAGCAATATTCCATCTTTATATCTTGGTATTTCTCCCCCACCAATACATACTAATTTCTTCATATATTATCTTCTTTCGAGTACCGTGACACTCTCGCAGTGATATGTATTAGGGAACATATCAAAGCATTTTATTTTAGATATCTTATAATTATCTTTAAGTATATTTAAATCTCTTGCTAGAGTTGTTGGATCACAAGACATATATATTATCTCTTTAGGTTTCATACTTTCTATAACATCTATAGTTACTTTATCCATTCCACTTCTAGGTGGATCAGTAATTATTAAATCTACTTTTTCATTTATATCTTTAATAGCATCTTCTACTTTTTTGTTAATAAATACTATATTATTAACATTATTTATAGATGCATTATATTTAGCATTGTTAACAGAATACTCATTTACTTCTATACTATAAACTTTATTCCCTTTAAACGAAGAAAGTATACCAAGAGTACCAGTTCCAGAATATAAATCTAGTCCTACATTAAAATAAGATATATTATCGTTAATATAATCAAACACTTTAGAAGTAATAAAACTATTTACTTGAAAGAAAGAGTTAATATCTATTCTAAATTTAAGATTATTTATGTTCATAACTAAATAGTTATTAACATCTTTTATTATCTCTTTTCCATTAGTTCTAATAATAGTATCTTTAGTTTTATCTAAAGATTTAATCTCATTATTAATTAAATCATCTACTATTAAACACTTGTCTATTACTACTATATCATTAGAATTCTTTTTAACTAGACCTATATTACTGCCATCACTATGAAGAGTTATCTTATTTCTATACCCTAGTTCATTAGATGGCTCTATATCAACATTTACGTCTATATTAGCAAACTTTTTTAGTATTCTTTCTACCTTATTCTTTTTAAAATCAAGTTGATAATCATAAGTCATATGCATCAAAGAGCATCCTCCGCATTCACCGTAGTAAGGACACACTTCTTCTCTTCTATAATTACTTTTTCTAATAACACTTCTAGTTTCAGCTTCATCAAAGTTTTTCTTAGACTTAGTTATTTTAATATCTACTTCTTCATTTGGAAGAGCCCCATTTACAAAAACAGTCTTACCGTCTTCCCTAGTAATGCCTCTTCCAAAATCATCTAGTGATTTAATAGTTACTATCATACTTATCCCTCTTATACTTTTATAATAACATAATATTGTTAATTCTTCTATCACATAGTAAAAAAGAACTATGCGTTCTTTTTTAACAACTACTCATTCATTTCTTTGGAATAAAGTTTCCTATAAATACTTGATTTTTTTAGGAGTTCTTTATGAGTTCCTTTATCTACTATTTTACCGTTTTCAATTACATTAATAACATCCGCATCTTCTATAGTAGATAGTCTATGCGCTATTATAATAACTGTATGGTTTTTACTTAAATCAAATATACTTTTCTTTATATACTCTTGAGATTCATTATCAAGTGCACTTGTAGCTTCATCAAATAATACTATCTTAGTATTAAGAAGAAGAATTCTTGCAATAGCAAGCCTTTGCTTTTGACCACCAGAAAGATTAACTCCGCCTTCACCTATAACTGTATTATATTTCCTTGGCAGACTCATAATATAATCATCTATATAAGCTTTCTTACATACTTCTCTTACTTCTTTTAAAGTGATATTTTTCTTAACTAATCTAAAGTTATCAAGAATAGTCTCATTAAATAAGAAGGGTTCTTGTCTAACAATAGAAATAGTGTTTCTTAAAGACTCTTCAGTTAAATCTTTAATATCAATACCATCTATCAAAATCTTACCTTTAGTACTATCAAAATACCTTAAAAGTAAATTGTATATTGTAGATTTACCATTACCACTTCTTCCTACAATAGCTGTGATTGAATTAGGATTAGCTACAAAATTAAGACCTGTTAATACCTCATTTTCCTCTTCACTATATTTAAAGTGAACCCTATCAAAAGTAAGGACTCCCTTAGGATTCTTTAAAGTAACATTTCCAAATACTTCATCACTATAGTTCCTATTATTAAGTATCTCATCTATTCTATTTAATGAAACAGTAAGCTTAGTATAGTTACTTCCAAATTCAGAAAGAGACTCTACTACTTCATCAAGTTCCCAAATATAGTTATTAAATACTATAAATAAAGCATAAGCCATTTCACCTTTAATAACTAAAACACCTGCAGTAGCAAGCATAGCTAATCTAAGAACAAAGAAAATAATGGTAACTACAGTATCAAGTGAGTTTCTAAAGCCTTCTATTCTTATTTGTTGCTTATATACCCTATCTAATATATTCTTAATATTGTTAATAGAATTCTTTTTAATATTAAGAGCTTTCACTTCTCTAATTCCATATATATTTTCAGTTATTTTTTTAGAATATAAATCACTATCATCTTTAATGTTTTCTTGTGATTTTCTAATCTTAGGCAAATAATAATTAGTAATAACGCCAACAATTAAAGAAAATATTAATAATTCAAGAGTAAGAAGCCAAGATACTTTAATAGATAAAACAAATAATACAACTACAATTAAACCTTCACAAAGAAGAAATATAATTTGTCTAATTAAAGACATTATATTACCTGTATCTGAAGTCAATCTATTAGTTATTTCTCCTACTCCCATATCTTCAAATGCTTTAGCTGGCATTTTAAGTACTTTTCCATATAAATCAGTAGACATTTTTTTAATAAAACTAAACTCTAATTTATTATATATATAATCTCTAGGATATTTAAGTATTCCATAGCAAATAATATACACTACAGTACCTATAAATAAATATAGTAAAAGACTATTAATATCTTTATTAATAGTAGCCTCAATAGCAAGACCCCAAATATAAGCAGCTATTGTACCTACAATATAAACAGGAACTAATAAAAGTGTATATAAAAATAGTTTACCTTTATTGCCTTTAAAATATTTAAAAAGTAGTTTTAAGCTCTTCTTATTTTTCATAATTAACACCTGCTATAATTATAACAAAAAGAAAAACTTAATACTACAAACTTTTCTATAAAGCTTTTAACTTATAATTAAACTTAGTACAAGAAGAGCATTATTAACAAAAACTGGGCAATTCTTCTATCATATAATAAAAAAAGAACTATACGTTCTTTTTATAATGCTTTATTTGCTGCCATCATTTCTTCAAATTTTTCTACAGGGACTCTTTGGAAGCCTTTTATATATTGACCATATAATTGATTAAGCATATTCGTAGCCATATTTTTAGATTGTAAATCAAGAAGGCCTTCATTAACATACATTTCTTCTATTTTTTCCAAAGCCTTGCGATAATCTTGTTCTAATTGTTGTTCATCTTTTTTGGTTTGTTCAAAAACAACCTTTCCATCAGGCTGAACTGTACCTTTTTCAACATAATCTGTAACTAATTCTTTTCCAATTATATCACCAAGTTTACTTGATATTATACTCTTTTGTTTTCCTTCAAGTTGTTTAACTATTTCTACTTTATCAAGTAAATCAACAGCTAAAGAAGTTTCAGTTAGTTTTGTTCCACGTTCTTGTTCATATAAAGGAATATGCATCTTTATATCATCTAACGTAAAAGAATCTATGCCTTTCTGTTCAAAATATTTTAATAAGTCAGAATCTTTTATTACGTCTTTCATTATAACTTCATTATAACGTATATCAGGGTCTATTTTAAAAGACTCACCCCTTAGTTTTCCAAGTTCAACAGATTTATTAATAAATTCACTCATTTGATTGTTATATTCTTCTTGAACAATAATATTTTCCATAAGCGCTTGGACAACTTTAATTCTAGCATTCTTTTCTTGTTCACTTAAATTAGGATTACTAGAAATTGATTGTCTCATATTAGCTAATTCCTCTATACTCATATCGTCCCTCCTACTTACATAATAACCCATTTTCATAAAAAGTACACAAATTTTATACTTACTTTACACATTTTCGATATACTATTATCATTACATAAAAAATGCCTAGCATTGCTAGGCATTTATTAAAAGAGAGTCAATCTATTAATATCTTCTCCATTAGAGTTTTCTATTATTTCAATAATTTCTTCTTTTCTTTTTTGAAGTTTTTCAATCTCTATATTTGTACTTTTAACTGTTTTTTGAAGTTTTTCAATCTCTGTAGTTGTACTTTTAACAAGCTCTTCATTTGCATGTATTTCGTTAATACACTTTGCAAGTTCTAGTGCCAACTCTCTTAACTTACCTAAACTGTCTACTTTCTTTGAAACATTTTCTTCTGTATTACCTTCTTCAGGCAAACTAGTCGTAGGTTCAGTAGAAACATTTTTCTCGAGTGTTGCAACTTTTTTATCCTCAACTACAGTAGACTCTAAAGCTACTGAAGCATACTTACTTTCGTCCTTGAAATGTAGACCTAAAGAATTAAAATGATTAATTATATGACCAATAGTCGATTTACCTACACCTCTATATTTTGCAACTTTTGATATAGAACAATTACTTAAAACATCTCCATAATTGAAAACACCAGAATCTAGATTACCAGCAGCATAAAGACCGAGATATGCTCTTTCTTCTAAATTACTACCTAAACGAACAGGCATAGCAAGTAATTCTTCCTTAGTTATTTCACCATTTGAAACAGCTTTTTCTAAACTAACACACCCACGAGCAGCTCTTCTAGCTATCGCATCACGTGCTTCATTAAGTCTTGAATTAAACATATTACTGCTAATTTCATTTTTTCCAAATTCCTTAATCATTTCTTTTTTAGAAGAATAATTACCTTCAATTCTTAAATAACTTCTTAACACTTGAGTCTGAACGTTTGTTAAACACTGTACTTTCTCTAAAGATTTATTTTCCAGCTCACTAACTATAAGAGCAATTTGGTTTTCAATTTTTGCCTGTAAACTATCTATATTTTCTACAGAATTAACCCAAAAGTTAAACCTTTCATCAGAGTAAATAATATCAATAACATTTCTTAAAATATGCTCATGTTTACTTTCAGATTCTTTTGAAAATCCTAAACCAAAGCCATGAACAAAATTAATTATTTTTTGTCCACGATTGTGTTCTCTATCTGATGAAATATTAGATAGACTATCAACATCTAAGCTAACAACATCTTTAACATTATAAGCATTAAATCTTTTATTAAGGAATGTAACATCCCTTTTTTCTAGTAACGCAGGAACAAATTCATCAAGAGATATTTCTAACAAGTCATCTACTGAAAGTAATCCGGTTTGATAGTCTTTAACAACATCAATAAAACCTTTATGAGAATTATCTAATATTTTAGTAAGTCCTTTCCTATTAGCTCTTGTAACAGTTCCTTTACTTACATTCAATATGCCAGCTATGTACTCAAATCCAAAACCATTTAGTCTTTTTCTTATAATTTTAACTTCCATTTCATTCAATGGCCCAATTTCATTTTCTTTACCACTAATTAATTCATCACAAAATCTTGAAAAAACCGCAGCTTTCTTTGTTAAAACTTCACGTAAATTAAAATAATTACTTCCAAATTCTTCTTCAAACAATGATTTAAAAGTATCAAAATTTGGATCAGCATATCTGTTTTTCATTTTTATTCACCCCTGACGAAGAGGTATTATACCATATTAGGTACTAGTGGTCAATTAGTAAACAAGTATATTTATTATTATAAAGAAAATAATATAAATATGGAAAAAATTGTTAATAAATTATATAAACTTAAAGAAACATCTCCTGATTTAATGATAAAGAAAATAAAAGTAAATTTATTTTCTTATTTATATGTTGCTTCTTTTGAAACAATAACTTCTTCTGATAAAATAAATGACTTTATATTAAAGTATATATCAAGTAAAAGAATAATAAATACTAAAAAAGATATTAAAAACTTTATACCATCAATAAACTATGTAGATATTAATAAAGATGAAACTATTAATTACTTACTTAATGGTTTTACTATAATTATATATAAAAATGAAGTAATTGCTTTTGAAACAAGAGCAGATTTAGATAGAGGCATTGCTTCTCCACAAAGTGAGCCTTCCCTAAGAGGGCCTAAAGAAGCATTTATAGAAAACTATCAAAAGAATATAGGCCTTATTAGAAAGAGAATTAAAAGTGAAAAACTAATAATAGATGAACTAAATATAGGAAATAAATCAAAAACAAAAATAGGAATTATTTATCTAAAAAATAACAACCTAGCTTCTAAAGTAAAAGAGAAAATAAATAATATAAATATAGATTCTATAGTTGATATAAATTACATAAAAGACTTTATAGATAAAGATAATCATACTCTTTTTCCAACAGTTTTATATACAGAAAAAGCAGATGATGCAGCAAGATTTTTACTAAATAATAGAGTTATCTTAATAAGTGAAAACTCTCCAAGTATAGCAGTTCTTCCTACATATTTTATGGACTACTTTATATCAAGTGAAGACTTCTATCATAAAAAGTTTTTCTCTTCTTTCATGAGGTTCATAAGATTTATGGCTTTCATTTTATCAATAACTCTTCCATCTTTTTTTATATCTATTATTAATTATGATCCAGAAATGATACCCTTTCCTTTGTTAATAAATTTCTCTTCCCAAAGAATAAACTCTCCATTTCCTCTTATAATAGAAGCGTTTCTTTTAATGATTACATTCGAACTTCTATATGAGGGTGACTCAAAAACACCTGAAGGAAGAGGAACATCTCTTTCAGTTCTAGGAGCTCTAGTGCTTGGTGAATCATCAGTAAAAGCAGGTTTAATCTCACCAATAATGGTTATCGTAGTTAGTATTAGTTCTATTGCTAGTTTAATATTTACTTATCATGACATTCAAGGAGTAATAAGGTTTTATAGATACTTTTTAATGATAATATCTTCGTTATTTGGAATAATAGGTTTAATCATAGGAATAGAGCTTCTACTATTAGACATATCATCAATAACTCTTTTTAATAAACCATATATTTCTTCAAATCTAAGCCTAATAAAAAAGGAGGATAAATGAAAAAGTTATTAATAATACTCATTATTCTATTATTGCCAGGATGTTATAACTATAAAGAACTAAAAGATTTATCTATAGTTTATTCTTTTAGTATAGATAAAAAAGAAAATGAATATATTTTATATGTTAACACTATAAAACCAGGTGAAGAAAAAAATAAAATAATAACAAACACAGGAAAAGGAAAAACCATCATGGCTTCAGCAAGAAATATAAATAATTCCCTAGACCTTAATTTATTAAATTCAAACTTAGAATATGTTTTAATCTCTAAAGAAATAATAAAGAATGACTTAAATGAAGTAATAGATTATTTATCAAGAGATACACGTTTACCATTTAATTTCTTAATAGTAACTACAGATGACAACATAGATACTATTAATAATTATCTAACAAAAACATCTTTAGAAAACTTACTAAAAATAAGCTCTAATAAAAACGGATACACCTACCTTTTAGATTTTAAAACTCTTCTTCATAATTATCTAAGTAAAGAAAAAGAAACAGTATACCCTACTGTTAATATAGAAAAAGATAAAATCACTATAGGCAATCTAATATACTTTAATAATAAAGAAGAAATAAAACTATCTAAAGAAGAAGCTTTATCATTCAATATAATTAGTAATAATATTAAAAATAATTTAATTACTATTAAATGTGGCAATAAATACTTTTCTTTAGAAGCATTAAAAAGTAAGAGTAAAATAAAAAACAATAATTTAAAAACATACATAGAAACTAAGTTAGTTAGCTATGAATGTGATTATGATTTAAATAATATTAATACTATAAAACTATTAGAAAACCTAGCATCCAAAGAAATAAAAGATAATCTTTATTATACTATCAATAATATGAAAAAAGACTATATAGCTACTAAAATAAAGAATATAGAAACTAATATAAAGATTACTAAAGAAGGTACTCTAAGAGGTGATTTACTATAAAAGATAAACACCTAATATACATAAATATTTCTTTAATGTTATCTAATCTACTAGGCTTAATATTTCCATACTTAGTTAATCCTTCATATATTTATACACTTATTTTAAGTTTTATTTTTGGATTAATAATAATACTAATATACACAAAAGTATTAAATAAAATAAGTACTAATATATTTAATACTAAACCACTAATAACAGTGCTATTAAAAATAATTAACATAATAATAACAGCTTTTATCATTTATAGAATAACTATATTTATATCAAATGAATATTTACCAGAAACACCCACTATTTTAATACTATCATTACTATATTTACCTACAGTAATAGCTTCATTTAAAAATAAAGATGTAATAATAAGGTGTTCTAGTAGCATTATAATAATAGCTTTTATGCTACTCTTATTTAGTAAAATATCACTTATATCAAAAATAGATATAAATAATTTTAAACCATTAATATATAGTAGTAATATTTTTAAAGATGCTCTAATAATTAGTGTACTTAATACTTCTCCAATATTTACTACTCTCTTTCTAGATAAAGAATATCTAAAAATAGAAAATAAGAATATTATTATTTCATATATATTATCTTACTTAGTAATGATTATTATTTTTCTTAATATAATAGGTGTTCTAGGAATCCATATAGCGTCTATATATAAATATCCTTCCTATATAACACTTAAAAATATAAACATATTAAACTTTATAAAAAATGTTCAAAACCTATCAGTAGTATTTTGGATTATGTTCTCTACATTTACTTCATCTTTTAATATGATGTATATAAAAGAAAAGATTAATAAAATGTATATTATTCCAGTATTAATAATGATATTTATTCTATCATATATATTTATAATAAATGATAACTATATAAACAAAGTAAATAATCTATATGTATATATACCATTCACTCTTAATTTTATTTTTATAATTCTATCATTTATAGCTATAAAAATTAAAAAATGATATAATGTTTTTAGGTGATATCTTATGAAAAAAGCTATAATTATAGTAGTTTCTTCTATAATAATTTTATTAGCAATATTTGCAGTAATTAAATTTAATAAAGCAGAAACTATAGAAGATAAAGTTGAAAAAACACTAAAAAATATGTCATTAGAAGAAAAAATAGCGCAGATGTTAGTACTTTATTATGACGATGAAATAGTAGATGAAACTTTAGAAAATATAATTAAAACATACTCTCCTGGAGGCTTTATTATAAATACTACTAACCTTTCATCACTAGAAGGTGCAAAAAAGTATGTAAGCGATATTAAAAAACTAAGCAAAATAACTCCTATAATAGCAATAGATGAAGAAGGTGGAACAGTAGATAGAATAAGCTCTTTAAATGAAGCATCAACTTTTCCTGATATGAAAGACTTAGGAAACACAAAAAACGAAGAACTAGCATATAAGTTAGGAAAAGCAATAGCTGAAGAATTAAGAGTTATTGGAGTTAATGTTAACTTTGCACCAGTTCTAGATATAGATAATGCAAAAGAAGATAGTTTCATGAAATATAGAAGTCTTAGTTCTGATAAAGAAATAGTATCTAAACTAGGAATCAAATTTGCTAGTGCATTAGAAGATAATAATGTAATAGCAACCTACAAACACTTTCCAGGGCACGGAGACACAAGCACCGATTCACATACAGAAATGCCAGTTATTAATAAAACATTAGAAGAATTAATGGACAATGAATTAGTGCCATTTAAAAATGCTATTAACAACAATGCAAAATTAATAATGGTTGGACACATAAATATACCAAGTTTATCAAAAGAACCTGCTACTCTCTCAAAAGAAATAGTAACAGATTTATTAAAAGATAAACTAGGATATAAAGGATTAGTTATAACAGACGCTTTAAACATGGGTGCAATAACTAACATATATAGTGAAAAAGATATATATATAAAATCTATAGAAGCAGGATGCGATATATTACTAATGCCAACATCCAGCAAATCAGCTATAAGCATAATAAAAGAAAACATATCTGAAGAAAGAATAAATGAATCAGTAAGAAAAATATTATTGTTTAAATATAAATATCTAGAAGACTATAAAACACTAGATAATTCTTACTTAAATAATAATGAACATAAAACTATCATAAATGATATAAAGAGCTTTGAAAAATAAGCTCTTTTATTATATAATTAATAATAGGTGATAATAGATGAAGTATATAATAGACACTGATCCAGGAATAGATGACGCTATAGCAATATGTTTAGCTATAAAAAATCACCTAGATGTAATAGGTTTCACTCTAGCTACTGGTAATGTAAAAAAAGAATCTTCTAAAGAAAACTTAAAAGTTATATTAGACACTCTATCTTCTACTGCCAAAATGTATGAAGGAAAAAATATTAATCCATCCAATGGATTTGCGCATTTTGCTCATGGAGAAGATGGACTTGGCAATAACTTCTTTCCAAAATCAAATAGAGAATTTGAAAAAATATCTGCAGAAGATTTTATTATAGAAAGTGCAAACACTTATCAAAACGATTTAACAGTTGTATGCCTAGGGCCATTAACTAATCTAGCAAGTGCCTATAAAACAGATCCATCTATAGCAAATAAAATAAGTGAAGTTGTAATAATGGGAGCAAGTTATGACGAAACAGCTCCTAGTACGTATAAAGAATTTAACTTCAATGTGGATGTTGAAAGTACTAAAGTTGTATTAAACGCACCATTCAGAAAAATTAAAATGGTAACACATGAAGTTGGAGCTCTATCATTTATTGAAAAAGATTATATGGATAGCTTATATGCTTCTACTGATAAAGTAACAAACTTTGTATATAAAATAGCTAAAAAATATATAGAATTTAGTAAAGAACATAATAATATAATAGGCTTATCAACACCAGATCCTACAACAATTGCTTCTATACTAGATCCATCAATCGTCTCATTTATGCCTTGCACAGTTAAAACAGATGATAATTCATTTGATGTAAGCAAAACAGATAACTCTAACATTTATGTATCAACTAATTTTGATTTAGAAAAATTTAGACAATTATTTAAAAATACATTTAAACTAAAAGAACAACAAACTAAAAAAGTAATGATTAATGGAAAAGAAATAGAAATAGTTACTAAGCTATCAGACACTGATATGGATTATGACTTACCTTCCAATTTAGAAAACACTGCAGACTTATCAAAGGTAATTGAAAGTACTATGAGAATTAATATGGGGGATATAAATGAATAGATTAGAAGAAGCAGATGCAATACTAAAATGGCTAGCGCAGTTATATAAGCAAAATCCAGAGTTACAAATAGAACTAGACACAATTTATTATGTTCTAATGAACTACGGTTACGAACAAAGTGATAAAATAAAAGAAGTAGAACGTAACTTTGATAACTGGCAAACAAGATTCATGAATAATCCAAATATAAGTGTATATAGAGATAGTAGACAACCTAGTTTTTTACAATTTAGAAATGACACAGTAATAGACAAAGCAACCGATGTAAAATTATATTTATCAATAGATTCTGATCACATATACGAATGTGTTAATACCATATTTGACTTCATATCACAAAACAACATGCCTACTTACTCTAAAGTAGCAAATAGAGAAAGATCAGATGATGTAGTAATAAGACTTCCACGTATGGAAGATGCTAAAAAAGTAATTGACTTTATTAATAGTAACCCACAAATAACAAGATATGCTAGAAGAACAAACCCTTTCTTAATGAGACAAGGTGTAGTTGCAGTAGCATATGATAAATATCTAAGCTTCAACAAAGAAACATCTCAATTAATAAAAGAATATCTAGAAATAAAAAGACAAAGAAACGAACTTGATGATGTTAATATTCAAAAATTTGCAAACTTTGTAGCATACACATATGAAGAAACATTTAATAATCTTAATAGAATAGACCACATAATAGATATAAGTGGATTTGAAGAAAGAGAAGAACGTTTTGGTACAAAAGGAGACTTAATGCTAAACTATGAACAAGTATACTCTCTTCTACTAAAACAATTATCCCCTAATTTCGATTTACAAGGATTTGAACAATTCTATGCAAAGTGTAATGACCTTGGAACAACACTCTCAATGGTAAAATACTATAATGATTCAATAAGAAATAAACAAATAATGGAATACAATGAGCAAAGAAGCAATGCAATGGAATTAATTAATAGTTATGTTAATTATTGCCTTCAAAATAAAAAAATGTCACTTGAGCAAATATCACTTCAACTAAATGGATTTGCTAATGGAAAAGTTGAAACTATAACAAGAGATAATAATTATAGAAGCTTATTTATGAGCCAAGTTTTACCAAAAGACATATTTGTTGCTACAAAGTATATAGAAGAACTAATAGAAAAGCAGAAAGTGGAAGCGCAGGCTAATTCAAATGTTACTGTAGATCAAAAATGCGAATACTTCCTTGAAGCTTGCATTGCTACACTACGTAAATATGATAAAACTCAGTTAACAGTTGCTATAAATCAAATCATACATAGTAACAACTTTGGATTCATAACTAATGATTCAGAACATGGTCATAAATATCGTGTAGACTTAAAAGCGCATTATACAAAAGAAGAAATAATTACTTACAGAGATCAGTTAATAGACAAACTAGCAAAAGAATTAAGCTGGACAATACCGCTTGATAATGATATGACAAGATACTTTGCTGATATTCTAAATGCAAAATATTCTAACAATCGTAGCTTATAAAAGATAGTGAAAACTATCTTTTTTACGTAAAGTAATAGATTTTATTAATACTTTTGTTAATAACTATTATATAATTAATACGAAAGGAGTGCGAAATTTGAAAAAATTAAAAACTATATTATTGCTTTTAACAGCGTCATTACTATTAACTGGATGTGTTAAATACAATGCAAATATGGATATCAAGAAAGATAAATCAATGGAATTTAAAATAATATATGCCGTTGATACTACTTACTTTGGTGACAAAAATGCAGTAGATGCTGAGCAAAAAGAAAAACTTGAAAAAGCAGGATTCAAATTTGAAGAATATTCAGACGGAAAAATGAAAGGTTACACTATTTCAAAGAAATACAGTAACATAGATAATTATAGTTCTGAAGAAGAATCAGTATTTGATTTATCTGGAATGATGAATAGCGAAACAACAGATAATAAGATGTTCAAAGTAGAAAAAACATTCTTAAAGAATACTTATACTGCTAAATTTACTTTTGACTCAAATGATTCTAATCTAACATCTTATAATAGTAATAGTGACTTACTAGCACTAGCAGACGATGAAGAAGTGCCAATGGTAATAACAGCAAATGAAAATGAAGCACCACTATTAACAACTGGAGAAGATGATTTAGATATCACTTCAAATCCAAATGAAACAGAAGATGATGAAAGTGATTCAGATTTTGATTTATCTGGTTTATCAAGCGCTATGGACTTAAAGTTCAATGTAACTCTTCCATATAGTGCTCTAAGCAATAATGCTACATCAGTAAAAGATGAAAACAAAACACTAAGTTGGGATTTAATTTCAGATGGTGAAAATACAATTGAATTTAAATTTGAACTATATAATATGACTAATATTTATATAGTATTAGGCGCAGGACTATTAGTACTAATAATAATAGTAATAGCTATTATAAATAGAAAAAGAAAAACATCAGTACCAATGGCAGCTCCAGTAGATGAAAATGCCGTATCTTCTGAGCCAGTATTAATCAAAAGTGATTCAATACCAGAACCTGCAATGAGTTCTACAGAACCAGAAACAAAACCAGAAATAGAATTCATAACACCATCAATGGAACAACCTATAGTTAATAAGGAACCAGAAATGTCACCTATTAACGAAGACATAAATGCAGATCCAAGAATCTCATTTAATAATATAAGTGTTCCAAGTGAAAACAACCAAGAAGTAAACAACCAAGAAGTAAGCAACCAAGAAATAAATACACAAGAAGTTAATAATCAAGAAATAAACAATCAATAAAAAAAGTTAGCAATTGCTAACTTTTTTATTTGCTTGTAGATCCAAAGCCACCCATTCTTTCACCAGTAGCGCTATCATCATCAGTTATAAGGTATTTCATGAATACAACTTGTCCTATTACTTCACCTTTTTTGATTTCTAAAGGTTCAGTTCCAAAATTATAATATGCATACATGAATTCACCATCGTTATCTGGATTACCATAATAGTCTGCATCAATAATTCCAATACCATTTGCTAAAACCAATTTCTTTTTACCAGGATTAGAACTTCTATTAGCAAGCATATACCACTCATCATCTTGGCAATATGCCTTTAATCCTGTGTGAATTAATGTCGGTTTATCACCTTGTTTAAATACTGGAACTACAGTATCTTCTGCTGCTTCTACATCGTATCCAGCAGCATGTTTTGTTTTACGAATAGGAATGTGTATATCTTTGTCTTCCCATCCTTTTGCTACTTCAAATCCTCTTAATCTTTCCATTTTGTCTCCTATTCCTCAAATAAAACTATATCTTTTTTCTTTAATGATTTTTGAACATCAATAACTCTTTGATTAGAACTTCCTCTCCAAGCAAGTCTAAAATCATGAAGAGCATCAACATATTGTCCGTCTACTAGTACATCTAAGTACTTCATAACTTCTTTATCTTTTAAATCTCTATCAAATAGAAATCCACTCCAAGCCCAAAGACTTTTCTTAGGAAATCTTTCTTTAAAAGCCTTAGCAAGACGTGTAGTACCTTCTATGTTCTTAGGATGCATAGGTTCTCCACCTAAAATAGATAAACCTACTATATGTTCCTGTGAACATAAATCTAATACTTTTTCAATTGTTTCATCAGTGAACTCTTCTCCACCATTAAAGTCCCATGTATCAGGGTTAAAACAGTTTTCGCAGTGGAAAGCACATCCTTGCATGAAAATTGAAACCCTAACACCCGGACCATTTGATATGTCCATCTTTCTAATCTTGTTGTATCTCATAACTTACGCATCCTTATTATCTATATGTATTACTCTTTCTTTTATTTCTTGTGTTCTTCCTTTATTCCAGAAGTTAGTACCAATATATCCGCAAGTTCTTCTAGCAACATTTAATTTATCATGATCTCTGTTACCACAGTTAGGGCAATACCACTCTAGATTATCATCTAGTAGTATTTCTCCATCATATCCACATGCTTGGCAGTAATCACTCTTAGTATTAAGTTCAGCATACATGATATTGTTATAGATGAAATCAATTATTTCAAGAACAACATCTAGGTTATTAGTTAAATTAGGTGTTTCTATATAACTAATAGCGCCACCTGGAGAAAGTTTTTGAAATTCACTTTCAAGTTTTAACTTAGTAAATGCATCAATCTCTTCAAATACAGGAACATGATATGAGTTAGTAATATAATCTCTATCAGTAATTCCTTTAACAACACCAAATCTTTCTTTAAGTGCTTTAGCAAATTTATAAGTAGTAGATTCAATAGGTGTACCGTATACTGAGTAGTCTATATTCTCAGCAGCCTTCCATTCCTTACACTTATCATTCATCTTTTTCATAACTTCAAGAGCAAACTCTTTACCTTTACCATTATCAGTATGAGAGTGTCCTGTCATAAATTTAACACATTCATATAGTCCAGCATAACCAAGGCTTATTGTTGAATATCCGTTATGTAAAAGTTCATGAATACTTTCACCTTTATCTAATCTAGCAAGAGCACCATGTTGCCATAAAATTGGAGCAACATCGCTAGTAGCTTTAGATAAACGTTTATGTCTAAGTTGAAGTGCTCTATGACATAGTTCTAGTCTTTCTTCAAATACTTGCCAGAATAAATCCATATCTTTATCAGCAGTTAAAGCAACGTCTACTAAGTTAATAGTAACAACACCTTGGTTAAATCTACCATAGTATTTACCTTTACCAGGAACATAGTTCTTAGCTTTAGCAATATTACCAAGACTAATAGTTCTATCAGGAGTTAGGAAACTTCTGCATCCCATACATGGATAGCAGTCTCCTTCTCCTTTTTCATTAATCTTACATTCGAGCATGATCTTTTCACTGATATAATCAGGAACCATTCTTTTAGCAGTACATTCTGCTGCAAGTTTAGTTAAATAATAATATTTACTCTTCTTATGAATGTTATCTTCTTCAAGTACATATAGAAGTTTAGGGAAAGCAGGAGTTATATAAACACCTTTTTCATTCTTCATTCCTTGTATTCTTTGTTTTAAGAATTCTTCTATAATCATAGCAAGTTCTTCTTTATATTCCTTAGTTTCACCTAAATACATAGCAACTGAAAGGAATGGAGCTTGCCCATTAGTAGTAGTCATAGAGTTAATTTGATATTGGAAAGTTTGAACTCCATCTACTATCTCTTTATGTAAATCTTCTTTAGCAAACTTTTCACAGTCTTCTTTAGAACATTTACGTTTCTTATATTTATCTAAATATCTTTTATAACTATCTCTAACAAAAGGCGCTAAATGTGTAAGTGAAATAGTAGCACCACCATATTGACTAGATGTAACTGCAGTAATAATTTGAGTTGCAATAGTCATAGCAGTTAAAAATTTATGTGGTTTTTCAATCATTACACCATTTAAATTAGTACCATTTTGAAGCATATCTTCTAGGTTAATTAAATCACAGTTGTGAAGTGCATTTTGTGCAAAATAGTCTGCATCATGGAAGTGGATAATACCAGCTTCATGAGCTTCAACTATATCTTCTGGAAGTAAGAATCTCTTAGTAATATCTGTTGATGTAATACCTGCTAAGTAGTCTCTTTGAGTAGTGACTACTCTAGCATTTTTATTAGAGTTTTCAGTATTCCAATATTCGTTTTCTCCATCAATAAGTTCCTTAATAGCCTTATCTGTAGTATTACTTCTTCTTACTAACTCTCTTGTATATCTATAAGTAATATATTTTTTAGCAAGTTCATATTTACCCATAGACATAAGTTTCATCTCGATGATATCTTGGATGTCTTCAACTAGTATTCTCTTCTTACCAAGTTTTTCAATATACTTGATAATGTTTTTAATCTGAGCATTACTAGCTTGTTCTTCGTCCTCAACCTCCTTATTAGCCTTCGTTACGGCTTCTTCAATCTTTTCTGGACACCAATCCACCATGTGTCCATCACGTTTAATTACTTTCATGTTTTACCTCTCCTACTCTACAACAATCATATCACATCAAAAAAATATGTATTGTTGCAGTTGCAACAATTTACACATTTTGATAAAATATTTTTAGAAGGTGATTTTATGAACAATATTTTTGAAAATATTTCATTCAAAGAAGTGTCCAAAATTATGGAGATTTTGAACGCTCACCAAGTAAAATTTCCTAAAAATAAAAATATTTCAGTAAGTGTAAAGGACTCTGATAGTCTTTGTATAGTCCTTAACGGATTAATAAATATAATAAAAAATGATGAAAAAGGAAACTTCGCAGTAGTAGAAGAAATCACCGATAATCAGGTGTTCGGAAGCACTATATCAAATATATCTAATCCAGAATATGATGTAATAACTAAAGAAGAAACAACAATTATTATTCTAGATATAGGAAGAATATTATCGCTAGATAATAAATCTAACTACTATTCACAATTTATAAAAAACATACTTAATATATATCAAGATAAAATAAAAAAGAACAATGAAAGAATAGAAGTATTAACTAATAAAACTATAAGAGATAAGCTACTTTCTTACTTCAATATTTTATCAAATGGTGGTACTATCAAGACCATATATCTTCCTTATAGTTACTCTGATCTAGCAAATTATATAGGTGTTAATAGAAGCGCTATGACAAGAGAATTGAACAATTTAAAAGAAGAAGGTATAATAGAAACAAGTGGAAGGAAAATAAAACTACATTACTATGTAGGTTAATGAAAAATAATATGAGTGAAGAAGAATTAAAAGCTTTCGAAGAAATAATAAACGAAATAGCCGAAGAAGAAGCCAAGACTTTGGGTGATAATGATAATATATATGAAATATTAGACTACATATATTTATTTACAACTTATGTTTTAGATGGTATGAACGATTATATTGGTTTTGATTTAAACGAATATAATTTTAATAAACTAAAAGGCCAAAGAATATATACAATTGAAGAAAGAATGAGATTTACAGATGATTTCTATAAAAGTTTAAATATAGACCTACAAATAAACGATAAATTAAATAGTGGAGTAATTGAACTAGTAGGTGACATTTATGCTGACAATAAAGAAAATGAAGCCGACTTAAATGATTTAATAGCACACTGTGAAAGTTCAAAGTCTCACTCAAATGATAAAATAGTGCTTTCTAACACAGGATACTTTTTTGATTCTAGTAGATTAGCTCACGAATTAGCGCATTATATGGATAAAGATGGTCACGACTATCATTACCCTCTTCATAATATGCTAATTGAAACAAAAGCAATAACGATGGAATTATTATTCTTTAAATACTATGAAAATTCTCATAAAGAAGAAATAGATATAATGAGAAAAGAAAGACTAAGTGATTTACTAATAGCCGCAGATTATCTAATCAAAGTATTTCGTTTCATGGAGATGAAACTCAAATTAGGGAAAATAAGTAGAGAAAACTATAAAACTCTATACAAAAGTGATGATGAATATGATGAAAGACTTTTAAGATTAAGAAGATATAGTAGAAGAAATACTGCTAGTACACTGCAATACTTTATTGGACTATGCCTAGCACCAACTATATACTACACCATACTGCAAGACAGTGAACTTAAAGAAAGAATTGCAGAAATGTTTAATAATGATTCAATGTATATTTATCAAGTATTGCACTTAATAAATAGCCCCCATGAGGAAGTAAATTCAGACATGGATTTATTAGCAGGAGAACACTTCTTATCTACTATTAAATCAAACATAAAAAGATACATAGACGAGGCATTACAAAAAGAGCCAAGCAAAACTGCTTAGCTCTTTTTATTTCTATTAATATGAAAAAAATATTGAATAGCAAGAGCGCTATAACTACCAAACTCTTCTTTCATGATATTCTTAATAACATTAATGTTATCCTTAGTTTTATAATTATCTATGGCAAACTTTTTAACCCATGTATCTATTGGATATACATCCATTTTGGAATACCCAAATAAAAGTATACAGCTAGCTACTTTAAGTCCTATTCCCTTTATAGAACATAGTTTATTAATAGCGTCCTCACTAGACATATTATTAATATCTTCTAAGAAACATTTATCTTGTTTAATAGCATTTAATGCATTAATGATATATTCATCTCTAAAGCCTACTTTAGCTTCTTTTAAATCATCATAAGTAATATCTTTTATTTCTTCATATGTAGGAAATAAATAATAATCTTTATTTCTAAAAGTAACTTTCTTTCCAAACTTCTTACAAATAATATCAATGCTATTAGATATTCTCTCTACTTCATTATTTTGACTTATAATATAACTTATATACATTTCAAAAGGATCTTGTTTTAATATTTTATATCCATCTATTAGTTTTAAATTATTTTTAATAAGAATACTCTTCTTAGATAATTCTTCATTAATTAAATCATAGTCTCTATCTAAATCTAAATACTCTCTAACAATGTTTTCAATATTATCCATATTACTACTGTCAATAACTAAGAAGTCATCTTCTTCTTTTATGTTAATAACCCTATCTTTAATAACAACTGTAATAGAATTATCTTCTTCTAAATTCATCCTAAAACATTGTCCACTAAACAAAGTATCATATAGATTAATATTACCTTTTCTTATCTTCATAAGTATCCCTCGTAAACATATTTTATCACATATTAACTTTTTATACTAAAAATAAATAACTCGTGATATAATTAAATAAATTAAAAAAAGGAAGTGAAAATATGAGATTTTTTAACACATTAACTAAAAAGATAGAAGAGTTTATTCCAAATGAAGAAGGAGTAATAAAAATGTATACATGTGGTCCCACAGTATATCACTATCAACATTTAGGTAATATGCGTACATATATAACAGAAGATGTTTTTGAAAAAGCTTTCAAATATCTTGGATATAAAGTAAATAGAGTTATGAACATAACTGATGTAGGTCACCTTAAAAGTGATGCAGATGAAGGCGAAGATAAAATGGTTATTGCTATGGAAAGAGAGCATAAATCATCTAAAGAAATAGCTAAGTTTTATACTGATGACTTCATGGAAAACTGTGCACTAGTAAACATCAAATGGCCTGATACAGTTGTTCCAGCTACTACAGAAATTGATATGTATATTAAAATAATAACTAAGCTATTAGAAACAGGATATGCTTATGAAAGTAATGGAAATATCTATTATGATACATCAAAATTCCCTAACTACTATGAATTATCAGGAAGAAAAGAAGATGAATTAATACTAGCTAGTAGAGACGATGTAGAAGAAGATAAAAATAAAAGAAATCCTGCAGACTTCGTTCTTTGGTTTACTAATTCTAAATTTGGTAATCAAGAACTACAGTGGGATAGCCCATTTGGAAGAGGATTCCCAGGATGGCATATAGAATGCTCTGGAATTGCTATCAAACATTTAGGTGAACACTTAGATATTCACTTTGGAGCAGAAGATGCAGTATTTCCTCATCACACTAACGAAATTGCGCAGTCAGAAGCTTACCTAGGACACAAATGGTGCAATTACTGGGTACATCTATCATGGCTTTTAACAGACAATATTAAGATGAGTAAAAGTTTAGGTCACGTAACTACAATTAAAACACTAAAAGAAGAAGGATATAATCCATTATCTTATAGATACTTTATATTATCTTCTTATTATCATAAACAAGTTAACTTTACTTATGAAACACTTGATCAAAATGAAGCAGCATACTTAAAATTACTTAATAAAACAACTTCATTAACTCCAAGTGGTGATTTAGATAAAGACTTATTTGATAAATATGATAATCAATTTAAAGAATATTTAAGTAACGATATTGGAACAAGTAACTGTATAACACTAGTATATGACTTATTAAAAGATGAACAAGTAAATAACACAACTAAAATAGAACTAATTAAATCATGGGATACTGTACTATCTTTAGACTTACTTAAAAAAGAAGAAAAAGAAATAGATAGTGAACTACTTTCTTACATAAATAAAAAGATTGAAGAAAGAAAAGAAGCTAAAGCAAATAAAGACTTCCCACTAGCAGATCAAATAAGAAATGAACTAGAAGAAAAAGGAATTATTCTTAAAGATACTAGAGAAGGAACAACATTTGAATTAGTAAAATAAAAAAGAATGGCTTAGCCATTCTTTTATTATGCAGCTTTATCTTCAGTAGCTTTTAAGTTTTTCTTTAGAAACAAAGCCATTGCTTTTTCAAATTCAGTTTGAGAAGAAAGTGGATCATAAAATTCTTTATCATCTTCTTTATTAACAACTCTAATCATGAAGTCATACTCATCTTTCTCATTAACTAAATAAGCATATACTTTATCTTTATTCTCTATTCTTTCTACTTCTATATAATCTTTTCCATTAAAAGTGCAGCAATTAACATCTATCATCTTTTATAACCCCTTTCAATTAGCGAATCAACTATAGCTTTAATAGTTGGAGCATTATCATCCTGTGATTTTTTATATGGATCAAAAGATTCATATTTAGCATCTTTTAAAAACTGCTCAAATGATTTATTATATTTAGCCTTAATATCTTCATCGTTAGACCACTTTGCAACAGCTTTAATAGTTAAATCAGCATTGCTTTCGGTTTTATTTTCATCAACATATATTTGATTATCAAGTGTTCCTCTCATTTTTTCATCATAAAGAACTGTACATACAGCATAATCTTGTAAATCACGGTCTAGTCTTGCAATAGATTGACCTATTTTATCAAAATCATAGCCATATTTACCATTACCTAAATCAATTATGCATTGACTAAGAATGGATTGCTCCATATAAACTAGTTCTCCTTCATTATTTGGTTTTCTAGCTAAGGCTCCTAGTTTTCTACCTAAGGTATTCATATTTAACTCTCCACCATTAATAGCAGTAGATAGAAAATCACTAATACCTTCAAATATATTTTTATCTTCACTAGCAGCTACTTCTTTATCATCAGTTGCAGAAACATAGCTTTTAACACCATTAACACAAACAAGTACAGAAAGTGCAAGTCCAGCAAAAATACCTACTCTTTTAGCAACTTGTTTTCTCTGTGCAGCCACTCTCTCTTTTCTTGAATTAACATAAGAAAGATTAATGCAGCTAGCAGCTTTGCTTCTATCAAAACTTTCTTCCTTTGCTGTGTCATGAAAATGATGTTTTTCTAAATATCTAATTATTTCTTCATCAGTCATACTCATATTCTCTTACCCTACCCTCTTCTATTATAAATATACTTTAAAAAGGCTAATTTGTCAAATTAATATAAAATGCCAAGCTCCATTAAATTTGAACTAATAATCCTAACAGATAAAGAAATAAAATTATCTATGTTTTCCATATTGAAAGTCATATCTTTAACAGAGTTTACTTTACTTAATATTTCTCTAGATTTACTAACTAAAACATCTAATTTATCAACATGTGCTTCTACAATTATTCTATCGATATGCGGAATATTTCCATATAGAAAGTCCATATTTATCTTATATTCATCAATAATCCTCTTATTAATATTAGTATAATCATTATAAATATACTGAGTAGCCATAAAACCATGACAAGGCACAACAGTGCCATCTAACTTAGTAATAAGATTCTTACTTTCATCATATATCTCAGGAATAAAATATTTAAACCACAAATAATCAACATATAAATGAATATAGTATCCTAAAACAAAGTCATCATAAAAATACTTAGAATATAAGTTTAAAAACTTATCTAAACTAGGCACATCCTTATGAGTACCTAAAAAATGAGTATAGGTTTTATCTTCGCCTACTACTTTACTAATATCAGGTGCGATTGTACCTAAAAGAAGTTTATCATTATCTCTTCTTAGCTGCTTATTAATCTCACTGGCAATAGCAGCATGTATCATGAATGAAGCCATACTTTTGCCTCCTATTATTACTATAATCATTATAGCAAAATAAAAATAATAAAGAAATAATCTTTATTATTTTTTACTCTCAAACACAGTTGAAGCAATTAATGAAAATATATAATCAAATGTCTTACTATCAATAGTCTTAACATTTCTATATATAGATATCAAATCCGAAGCTTTAATATCATGAATATTTTTCTTCTCTTTTAATATTTCATCAAATAATAATTCAATAGCGTATGCAGCACTTTCCATATTAATATTTTCAAGTCCTTTAGTAGTCTTCTCATGTAATTTAATACTAAAAGCACTTATACTATCTCTTACAAAGAATTCACCAAACACATTCCAATTGCTTGGAAAATGAGAACTAACACCAATTGTTAAAGGCTTAATAATAGAATACTTATTATTATAAAGAAGTGCTCCAACCATAGAAGCACTAGGCATAATATTAACTAACTTCTCACTAAGTCTTTCATACTTCTTAGATTTATATTCTTCTTTTCTAAAACCTGGGCCATCATAATTAATAACTTTTTCTATTTTCTTAAATAACTTATCACTTGTTTCCATAGCAGCAGACATAGCCATATTGCCGCCTTTAGAATGACCTAAAACATAAACTTTTTTATCACTAGAAGTAATATTATCATTTAAATATTCACTGGCAAGTTTCTGTGTAAATGTAGGATATTCATACATACATCTAAAGTTTTCAAGCCATCCTATACTAGATCCATCAGTACCTTCAAAACAAATAATTTTATTATCTCCAAAAGTAATGCAAAGGGCACCAAACTGTGTATTCTTATTATTCATATCAATAAAATTATTAATAACAACGTCTTTATATCTGCTAGCATTTTCTAAATAAACAGATAACTCTTTAACAATAGGAATAATGCTATTAGAATTCTTTCTAACTCTTATTTTCTTACACCCACTAACAAACTCACTAAATGTTTTACTTTTAAAACTATCATAAGGTGCATAAGCAAGTGTAGCAAATATAAGCCCATCTATATAATTAAAAGGCACTCTTTTTAAATCCATATCTTTATAATATTTTATATAGTCATACATATTCATACGTTCTCACCATTTTAATTATAATACAATTAAACAAAAAGAAAAAGACTACATGTCTTTTTCCAGTTTCTTAATAACTTTATTAATATTATCATGCTTAGTATCCTCTGTTAAATAAGAGCCCAAACTATTAAGCATTAAAAATGTATTTTCTTGATGTTTAAGAGTTTCATCTAGTCCATCCCAAAGTAATTCTTTTATATATTCATTAGAACTCTCAATAGTGCCATGGACATAAACTTCTACATTACTCTTAATCATAAGTAAATACTCTTCTAAAAGATCTATATCACTCATTAGCTTTCTCCTTTAAACACTTAAATATTTTTTCTTTAAAACTATCATGTTTCTTTTTCTCTTTTAAAAAGAAATCACTAACCTCTTCATTTTCTAAATAAGCTGAATTTTCTTCTAAAAACTTAGAAACAATTCTTTCATGACTAATCGCATCTTCTAAATAAAGTAGTTCTTTTTCACTCATATAATCCTCCCACGATTATTATGTAAGTAAATTATTTATTTATACAAAAAAAGCATATTAATTATGCTTTTCTTTTTCAATTCCATTCATTGCCATAAAAATGAAAACAATAGATATAAATACAAATATAAATGCAGATAAGAAATTAAGTCTAGCATCAATAACTATTAATAAGCCACATATAAGTGTACCAATACTTCTTCCTAAATAACCTACACTATTTCTAAAATTAGAAAAACTAAATTGATATTTATTATCTAATCTATTAGTAAATGGAGCATCACTCATCTGAATAAATGAATCTACTGTAAGCTTACAAAAGATAACAGCAAGTATAATGATAATTCTATTACCAGATAAAAATGCTAAGAAATATAAAATACATCTACCAATATACTTAATACCTACATTAACTTTATCATTCTTAAAATGCTTACTTAAAGTAAAATGCCCTAAAACAGCAGACATAAGTCCAAATATAATTAATATTAATGATGAAGTAGTTACTTTTACTCCAAGACCTTCAACTAAAAGAATCATAATAGTGCCACTTATAGAATAATATGATATATTACTGAATAAATGAAATAATAGATAATAAATAGATGTCTTATCTTTTCTTAAAACAGGTATTAACTTACCATAAGAAGTAATTTGATGCTTTTCATTTAATTTCTTTCCTTCTATATCAATACTTCTAAGAAATAAGAAACCTACTAAATAAAGAAAACTAGCTATTAAAACATAAGTATTATAACTAACTTGTATTCCATAGAAACCATATTTAAGAAGTATTAAACAAATAAGTCCTCCACCAAAATAACAAGCATCATATATAATATCCCTAAGAGCAAATTCTTTATTATTTTTATTAATATAAGTCATAAGAGGATATATACTAACAAATATTTCTACGTCTAAAACAAATTCAACTATAGTAATAAACTTAATAAGCATTAAAAAGTTAGTTTTATAGTAAAAAAACAATATTAATGAAGTAACTACTTTACTAAGTAGTAATCCTTCAATAAACGTTTTTAATTTATCTCTTCTAACTAAAGCAGAACAAATATATAAAACTGATATAGTGATAAAAGAAGCAATTGCAAATATAGTACTAATAGTACTAACAGAAAGTCCATTGGATAATAGCCACATTTCTTGATAACTGTACATAAAAGCGCCTGCTAATGAGAATATTGCCAAAACCCCTAATATCTTTTTAATATCCTTATTCATGAAGCACCTACTTTATTTTATAAGAAACCTTATATATCAAATAAGTATTAACTACTAAAAGAATACTGCCAATAGCTAAATGATAAGGATTTAACTCAAACTTAAATACTTCAAATAATATGCTAACTACACTCGCAAGAACAAAACCAATAATAACATAATAAGTATTAGTTCTATATTTATTAATTAAATAATTAATTAACTTAGCAATAAGGATTATACCTATAACAGCACCCGCTGCTAAAACAGCAATAATTATTAAATTAGAACCAACATTATTAAAAGATGTAAGATTATTTATAACCTCTAAAACAGGTTCATAATAACCAATAAGCATCAATGTAAAAGATCCACTTATACCAGGAATAACCATAGTAGCGGAAGCAAGTATTCCTACAAAAAATAATTTAATATAGCCTATAAAATTTAAATTAACTAAACTAACACTAGCATCTTTCTTGTCAACTATTAACATAAGAAGAACTATAATTATGCCTATTAACATCAAACTAAAATGTTTAAGATCAATTTTCTTATTAACATTTTCAAATAATTTAGGAATACCACCAAGTATTAATCCTAAGAATATTAATATAGTTATTATAGGAGCACTACTTAAACCATATTTAATTATTCTAGCAAATACTACTAATGAAAATAAAGCACCTACTCCTATTGGAAGTATATACATAAAATACTTTTTAAAGTTTTTAAAACTTTTATAAAAATTAGATATAGCTTCTAGTAATTCTTCATAGATACCAAGAAGTACTGCAAGACTTCCCCCACTCACTCCTGGTATTATGAATGCAATTCCTAGTATCATACCTTTAACAAATAGTGTTATAAACTCTTTCATAATTTTTCACCTATATATTTTTCATATTCTTTCTTTAAACCTTCTCTATTTCCACTTACACTAGGTTTAAGTTCAAATGCAAGAGGTTTAGATGTAGCTTTTAATATTGAAGGATGATCTTCTCCAATAAACACATCCCATCCTATATACTTAACATCATTAATCTTTTTAGCTGCATCTATAACCATCTTTTCAGCTTCTTTATAGAAAGGAACTTGATAATCAATAATATCTTCTTTAGTATCAGGATGTTTCATAAATGTTTGAGAATTATTATTAACAGCAGGATATATAATAGTGCCATTTTCATTTAAAATAGCGTATAGTTTTTCATCTTTACTCTTATTAATCTTAAATACTCTACTAATAACATGGACATCCTTTCCATCATTAAAAGTGTTAAGTCTCAAATAATTAATGCCTTCGCTATATAATCTAGAAACTTCTTTATTCTCAACTAATAACTCTTCTACAATAACTTCATTTCTTTTCATAATAGAATTATAAATTTTAAGAACATTATATTCATTCTTAAGTAAATCTTTAACAACCCTAATTATTTCAAAATTCTTATAATCTGTTGTTGAAACAAGAACTTTATCTTTATCAGAAATAAAATCTTTAAAATCCTTAAAAGAAGAGCTTCTTAAATCAATAAAGTCCCTATGAATATAATCTTTAAACATTAAATCAAAAGAACCTTTATCATCTAACTTTATAGACTCATCTTTATTATTATATTTATTAATAATATAATCATTCATTTTATTAGTAACAAAAGTTCTTCTCTCTTTATCACTAAGCATATAAAACTCATAATAATAGTATTCCATATAATCACACTTATAATTTTTATATGACTTAAAAATATCTAAAAATAAACATATTTTAGACTTACCTGTTTTTTTACTAATTTTATCTATAATATTACGTGCATCTTTTTCACATAATATTTTTATTCTACTCACTATTCTCATAATAAGATTATAGCAAAAAAAATAAGGAAAAGAAACTTCTTTTCCTTATACTTTATTTATTTTAATAACTTCTTAGCATATCCGTGTTTAGCTAATATTAAATAATTTTCAGCATACTCTGTATCTAGGAAGATATAAGCATTAGATGGTATTTCATCATTATAAGCTAATTTCCATCCATCTTTATTATACGAATTTACATCCTGAGTAAATGCATATACATCAACATAATTACCTTCAAATAAAACTTCTTTAGTTACTATACAGAAAGATTTAAAGTTTTTATAAGCATACTTTAAAGCTTTATTCTTAGATTTATAACTATAATAATAGTCATCTGGATCAATATCATGTAAATTTTCTCCAATAACTTTTAAAGTTGGAAGAGTATCTACCATATCATACATTGCATCATATACATAAGTATCAGTAGCAACGATAGTATCACTAGGAACAGAATCTTCATTTACCATAAGCCATCCATTTTCTACATTAAGGAAGCCACGATTACTTACAGCATATTTATAAACTCTTTTTCCATTAGGAAGAAGAACTATTCTTCTTAATAAGAAATATGGTTGCCACTTACTCTTAGCATAATTAAGAGCTTCATTAAGAGGAAGTTCTCTATAATCTTCTGCTTTACTTACAATAGCAACTTTTTCATACTCTCCATCGTTATTTAAATCATAATCTATAAGTTTAAATTTATTTTGTCTATTTAATTTTTCATCTATTAAAATATTACCTAACTCGATAGAAGTAGCTACCATAGTATTTTCTTTAATATCAGATGTATCAATAGACCATCCCCAATCCTTTTCAAAATAATTAGGACTGATAGCATAAACATCAACTGATTCATATGATTCTCTACCATTAATTCTAACTGCTCTAGTTTCAATTCTACGGTGTACATAAAGTTTCTCATAATATTGACTCATTAAACTAATAGCGTCATTCTTCTTTAAATATTTGTTAGGAACAACATTTCCTAAATAAATGTATAATGGGTTAGTATCAGGATTCATAGTATAATAACCGTCTACTTCAAAAACTTTTTCTGAATCAACACTTTTAGCTTGAGCTTCTACACCATTAGAACCAAACACTAACATACCAGCTAAAGCTAAAGGTGCAGCTTTTTTAAGCATTAAATATTTTAATCTTTCATTATTTTTCATAATAAAACCTCCCTTATTCAGCTATATTATAGCACAAAGGAGGTTATTGTCAAATTACTTTAGTAATTCACTTAGTTTGTTCTTTTCTTCAGCTAATTTTTGTTTGTCCATCTCAACTATATTAGCAGGAGCTTTATTAACATAATTTTCATTAGATAAAAGCTTTTCTCTTCTTTCAATAGATGCTTTTAATGCTTCTATTTCTTTTTCTTTAAGAAGCTTATCATCTTCACTCTCTTCTTTCTGATAGAATATTAAGGCTTTTATCTTATTACTAATAACTTTATAAGACTTAATAGATAATTTTTCATTAATAATATTATCTTCTATTCTAAGAACTTTTATAATTAATGGATCAACTTCAGTTTCAAATAATACTTTCATATCTTTAGTAATATTATTCTCTGCTTTTACAGTTCTAAATGTCTTAATAAATAAAACATAATCATCTACTTTATCTTTAACTTCATCAAATATAAATTCTTCTTCATATTTAGGATAATCACTAATCATAATAGACTCGCTATCCTTAATTGGAAGCATTTGATAAATTTCTTCTGTTACAAAAGGCATAAATGGATGAAGCATCTTAAGTATACCAGTTAAAACATAACATAAAACTGATTTAGTAGTAGCAGATTCACTATTAAATTTACTAAATTCAATATAGTTAGAACAAAAATCATCATATATAAATGAATATGTTTCAGCTCCAAATAAATTAAATTCATAGTTATCCATATGTTTAATACTTGATTTAACTATATTTTCATATTTAGTTAAAATCCATTTATCAAGCTCTGTTAAATTAGAGAAATCTAATTTTTCAAGACCTTCTATATTCATTAAAACGAATCTAGAAGCATTCCATATTTTATTAATATAGTTCCAAGTACTACTCATCTTATCTTCATCAAATCTTAAATCGGTACCAAAAGCAACATCAGTATTTAAGTAGTATCTTAAAGCATCTACTCCATATTTATCTATCATTTCAAATGGGTCTACTCCGTTACCTAGACTCTTACTCATCTTTCTTCCTTCTTTATCACGAATTAGTCCATGAATAATGCAGTCTTTAAATGGACGAATACCATTTAACTCTTCACTTTGGAACATCATTCTAGCTACCCAGAAGAAAATAATATCATATGCAGTAACTAAGCAGTCATTTGGATAATATCTTTCTAAATCAGATGTTTTTTCTGGCCATCCTAAAGTGCTAAATGGCCATAAAGCACTACTAAACCATGTATCTAGTACGTCCTCGTCTTGCATCCATCCTTCTTCCTTAGGAGCTTCTTCTCCAACATAGATTTCTCCGTCCTTATACCAAGCAGGAATTCTGTGTCCCCACCAAAGTTGACGAGAAATACACCAGTCATGACAATCGCTCATCCAAGAATTTAAAAGGTTTTCAAATCTTTCAGGTATAAAATTAACTTTATCATCTTTAGATTTTTGAATATCAAGTAAATTCTTAGCTAAAGAATCCATCTTAACAAACCATTGCTCTTTAACCATAGGCTCTACCATAACGCCAGTTCTCTCTGAGTGTCCTACTTCATGAACTAAAGGCTCTATTTCTAGAAGTAATCCTTCTTCTTTTAAATCATTTAAAAGTACTTCTCTACACTCTTCTCTACTCATACCTTGATATTTTGAAGGAACGTTCTCATTCATTGTAGCATCATCATTCATAATGCATATTCTCTCTAAGTTATGTCTATTTCCTACTTCAAAGTCGTTAGGATCATGTGCTGGAGTAATCTTAACACATCCAGTTCCCTTTTCCATATCAGCGTGTTCATCAGCTATAATAGGAATTAATTTGTTCATAATAGGAAGAATAACATTCTTTCCTATATATTTTTGATATCTAGGATCATTTTCATTAACTGCTACAGCAGTATCTCCAAATAAAGTTTCTGGACGAGTTGTAGCAACATCTAAAAATTCATCTGTTCCATCAATAATATATTTTAAATGATAAAAAGCACTTTTCTCTTCACTATAAATAACTTCTTCATTAGAAAGAGCTGTCTTAGCAGCTGGATCCCAGTTAATTATCTTTTCTCCTCTATAAATAAGTCCTTTTTTATAATAATCAACAAATACTTTAGTAACTGCTTTATTTAGTCCTTCGTCTAGTGTGAATCTTTCTTTAGAATAATCAACAGATACTCCCATTGCAGCCCATTGATCTCTAATAGCTCCTCCGTATTCTCTTGTCCAGTCCCAGCAAGCTTCTAAGAACTTTCCTCTTCCATATTCATACTTATTAATACCTTGATCTTTTAGTTTTTTAACAACCTTAGCTTCAGTTGCAATAGCGGCATGATCCATACCAGGAAGCCAAAGTGTATCAAATCCCATCATTCTTTTATATCTTATAATAGCATCTTGAATAGATACATTATAAGCATGCCCTATATGAAGTTTACCTGTAACATTAGGTGGTGGAATAACTATACTATAAGGTTTCTTACTAGTATCTCCACATGTAAAATAACCCCTATTCTTCCATTCTTCATACTTTCCTTCTTCTACTTTTTTAGAATCATATTTAGTATCTAACATTTAAATCCCTCCAAAATAAAAGCAGTACCCCAAAGGACGAATCTTTCGTGGTACCACCTTAATTTATTCTCTTTATGTTTAACGCACATAACTCGTTTTATCTTACTTAATTTCAGATAATCACTCAGTTTCTACCTTCAAAAACAATTACTATTAACTTTCACCAAACGTTAACTCTCTATAAATAATTAGTTTTTTACTCCTAAACTTCCTTGCTTTATGAATGTATTATAGCACATACCTATTATTTTTAAAAGAATTAATTAATACTTTTAACTCTTTCCACTATTTTATTATAAGTATACTTAGTAATCAATAACTTAGCATTACTAATAGTATATCCCTTGTATTCCACAGTAGTAGCAATTTCTCTTTTATTATCACTAATTAAATCACTTACTATTCTTCTAGTTATCTCTCTTTCAATATCACTATCTAAATAAGTATTAATCATATAAGTATTAGTATAATTTCCTACATTAATAGTAATACTTACCATAAAAACATCTAAATTAGAAAAAACATAATTTAAACTTTTATTACTTAAACTATCAAAATCTATACTATACTCTCTTTCTTCATATAAATCATTAGAAGTAGAAGCACTTACATAAGTAGTGCTAAATAATAAAATAAAAATAACTATTAATAAAAGCTTCTTCATAAAACCACCATCTATACTATTCCCAATAATTACTAAAATATAAAAGAATAAATCAAAATAATAAAAGAATAATATTAATGGTGGTATTATGACAATTAAGAAAGTAAAAATAATAGATGTATTTATAATCTTTTCACTTTGTTTTCTATTTCATTTTATATACCAAAAATTTCCTAATATATTTACAAGTTTATTTTTCCCAGTTAATGAAAGTATATGGGAACATATGAAACTATTCTTAACTCCATATTTATTAATAACACTAATAGACTATAATACTTTTAAAATATTTAAAATAAATAATAATAATCTACTACTATCCACTGTAGTATCTATTCTATTTAGCATAATATTTTATTTAACACTATATATTCCTATCAATAATACATTTACTGAAAGTATGTTTATAAATATATCACTTATGTTTATAACTATATCCTTGTCACAGTTAATAAGTTATTGGTTATTAACAAAAGAAAAACTAATAATAAACAAAACAAGTCCATATGTAATAGTATTAATACTTCTACTTTTTTCATATCTTACATATAAACCAATACATAATAATCTATTTTATGATAAAACAAACAATAAATATGGTATAAATATATATTTATGATAAAATAAAAATATGAAAAGAAAAATAAATATTAAAAAATTTATACTATTTATATCAATGCTAATATTTATAATTGGCATAGTTTTCTCATCTTATAAAATAATAAGATGGAAAACATTTACTTCTAAAGGAGAAAAACAAATAAAGGAAATACAAGAAGAAGTAAAGCCTATTGAAATAGATGAAACTAAAACACAGGTACAAGAAATATCTCCAACAGAAGATAAAATAAATACTAAACTAGTAGAAGTAGATATAAAAACTTTAAAAGAAAAAAATACAGATTCAATCGGATGGATAATAGTTGAAGGAACAGACATAAACTATCCAATAGTAAAATATAAAGATAATGATTACTACATGTCTCATTCTTTTGATAAAACTTATAATGAAGCAGGATGGATATTCTTAGACTATAGAAATGATGAAAACCTAACAGATAAAAATAACATTATATATGGTCATTCAATGCTTAATGGCTCAATGTTTGGAACACTTAAAAATATACTAAGAAATACATGGTTTAATAATAAGAATAATCACATTATAAAAGTATCTACAGAAAAATATAATTATCTATGGCAAGTATTTAGTGTATATCATATAAAAGAAACAAATGACTACTTACAAGTAGATTATAGATCAGATGAAGACTACGCTAAATTTTTAAATAAAATAAAAGGAAGAAGTGCATATATATTTGATACTACTGTATCAACAGAAGACAAAATATTAACACTATCATCATGTTATTCAAATAATGAAAGAGTTGTACTTCACGCAAAGCTAATAAAAATGAGTTATTAATTATAGCTCATCTTTTTTATATATGATATAATTTGTATGGTGAATAAAATGAGTGAGAATAAAAAAGCTAATCTAATTACAGTATTAACTGTAATAGTAACAATTCTAATATTAGTAGTTTCAGGTTATATTATATATAATTCAGGACTATTTGATGAATATAGAAAACCAAATAATATAGATAATCAAGACAAAATAAATGGCAAAATTGAATATGGTGACAACTATCAAATATTATATGAAGATTTAGATGAGCCTTATAAATGTGATGAACTAAAGGATGCTAAGTATATATATGGGGATATTTATGATGGCTTTTTCATAACAAATGATGGAAAACTATATAGACTATCAAAAACTAAGTATCAAGATAATTCTCAAAATTGCTTACACTATGCAGATGATGTAAGAATAGAAAGAATAGTAGCTGGTTTAGTAGCAGACACTAATAACAATCTATACGATAGTGCTACACTAATAAACGATGGAAATGACTATGATTACTTAAAATTAGACACTCCAGGCTCATTTGGAAAATACGTTTATGGAGAATTCTGGAGTAATAAAGATGTTTTACTTGATACAACATATAAAATATTCACTGATCCAGAAAACAGTGATATACAGCATATGTATACACTAGTACTAAAACCAGATGGCAACATATATAGAATGCACTATAGAAGAAATACTGATATAAATACTAAAGAAACTAGTAAATACAAATATGTTGATGAAGAATTAGTACTAAAACTAGAAAATGAAAAAGTAAGAATCATGGGTAATGAAGGAGAAAACGGAAGAGCCTACATAATAACAGATAAAAATGTATACTTTGAAGAAATAACAGACAGTGAATGTAAAAAAGATAATAGTAAGATATGCAAATGCACATTAGTTCCTTCAAAAGCATATAAAACTTTTGCTCCAAAAATAATATCACTATTCACAAGTACTACATTCGACCCTACTCTAACAACAGTTACAACACTAGATCAAAAAATATATATAAGAACAATTAAATAAGCTATAAATAATAACTAATACATCAAATATAATAAATAAAAAAGTATTAAAAAACTAGTCTAAGACTAGTTTTTTGTATCTATACTTCCTCTAAAAACAACATATTTATCATAAATAAATTCTAAAATAAAATTAGCTGTCATATTAATAAGAGTTACTAAAAACTCATTCCATTTAAGAGTTTCTACTAAATAATCACCTATAAGAGTAGAAACAGGAGTAAACACTAAATAAAACAGTGCTACCTTCATCATAGCTACAGGAACATTATTACTAGATCTAAAAGTAAACTCTCTATTTAAAGTAAAATTCCATAAAACAGAAAGTACTAAGGCTACTAAATAACACACCCAATATTGAAACTTAAAATGATTAAGAACAGAAAATGCCCCTATTTCTATTAAACCAGCCGATAAAGAAAATAAAGTAAACTTACCTGCTCTTATTAATTCTTTCTTATTCATATCATTCACCTACTATAAGTATACCATAACAAAAAAAATTAAAAAATTAATAATTTAACTATTGATTAATTGTTATAAATATGGTACTATACTCTCCGTTGTGCAAGGAGGGGAATATGGCATTTAATAATGTAAGCAAAACAATTGCAGTAAAAGAAATGATTGATGAAGAATACTTTTCATATGAAGACAATGTAGAAGAAATTAAAAAATCAGTGTCTAGTCTAAATACTCATCAGTTATATGCGCTATCAAGACATTACACAGTTCAAGCTAATAATTTATTTAAAAAATTATTAAATAGTGAAATATCTGAAGCTATGATAGCTGATTCAGAAAAAAGACTAAATAAGTACATTAGACTACTAAACTACATTAAAAGTATACAAAATGAAAAAGTAGATAAAGAAGGAACAATAGTAGATTTCAGCAATAAACTTAATATGAAATTCTAAAAATAATAATTAATAAAAACTAGTCCATTACTAGTTTTTTTATATTTATAGTAAATACCATTGAATTACAAGCTATCAAATGATAAAATAAAACCCATATTTAAAAAGGAGAACTAAATGAAAAAAACATATATGTCAAGAAGCATTTCTGATATAAAAGAAGATGTAGAAATTATTAAGCCTTATTTAAAAAGTAAAGGATATGATTTAGAAAAACACCCAGGAATAGAAATAAACTACACTGTTGCAAGAAATAAAAATCTTATATATTTAGCATTTGCAATAGTAGATACAGTCGAATCAGACAGCTATAGAATAGATCCATTCACTTCTAAATTTGGTCAAATAATATATGACACTGAAGGAAATGTTTTATTAGACTGTGTAAAAGAAAAATACACAGGATTAACTTTAACTGGAGAAGAAGAAACATATAAAGAAATAGATTCAAAAAACATATTCTATAAAAACAAAGTATGCATTGAAGTAAATGAAGATAGCTCTCTATACTCATATTTCTATATCTATCAATTAGAAAATAATAAATATGTTCAAATTGATACACTAAATGGATATAGAATATCATCTGTAAGTGGTAAGGATTTTATAATAACTAGAAATAGACTATATGGAATAGAAGAAGCAAAATACTTAAATCCAAATACATTTGAAAACATAGTGGGATCTAGCTGTGAACAATTCTTCCAATACGTGTCACCAAGCAGTTTTGGAACTAACGAAACTCTATGGGCATCAGATCATATAGTAAAAACTATAAAAACAAATGATGTACTATGGGCTCACAACGTAATCAAAAGTAATTATAAGCACATAGAAAAGAAAGCTGATATATTTACGTTTCTAAATATTTTTGGAAAACCTATAGGTCCAGTATACTATAGATCTAAAAATAAGTTTTCATCAATTGACATAAGTGAAATGTCTTATAATAAGGCTATAGAAACATTTAAAAATATACTAGACGCAGAATGTAAGGTTGAATACTTAAACGAAAAAAGAATGATGAGTAGAAAAGAAAAACAAGCAAAAGAACTTTATGAGAAAATGTTAGATACACTAGCATCACATTTTGATCATCAACCAGTAAGTGATAGATTTAGAAAAAGACTAATGCCCCATCAAAAAGATCAGTCAATTAACTAATCTTTTTTTAAGTAATAATTATTGATTTTTATAATAAAATGTAGTAAAATAAAATACAATTAAAAAGGGGGACTAAAATGAAAGAAGAAATGGAAAAGTTATATAATGACTTATTACGTATCAAAGAAGAAAAAAGAAAGCATGGATTAGAAACCATGCAATATAAAATAGAAAAGGGTAAAGAAATCATAGACCCATCTAAACATCAAAGCTGGGAAGAATATGTCATTAGAGATACTAATGGATGTTTTTTTGGATATATTACGGAGTGCGCTCTTGAAATAATGATGGCTATTGAAGAAGGAAAAACTCTAGAAGAAATAAAAGAAATTGAAGAAAATCAAAATCAAACAGAAATGACAAGCAACGGAATAAGAGATTTAGTAAATAAATATTCTAAAAAAGGATATCCTATCGAAGAAAAACCAATGTCTCTAAGAGAAATGTCATTATCATTAAAAAATAAAAGGGGAAATTAAAATGGAAAATAAAGAAATAGATTTAGATAAAATAGCAGATCTACTATACATGACATTAGATTCAATACAAAAAGATAGACTTATTAAAGCAGGAATTTGTCATGAAGCATTAAAAAATGAAATAGTATCTCTTAAAGCACCTGAATATACTAGAGTAATCTTACTAAATAAAGCAGAAAATACAATAAGAGAATATGAAAAACAAAACGGTATAGGATCATGGCCAATACAAACCAAAGAAAAATTAGAGTTTGATTTAGAAGTATATAGACTTACTCATCCAACTTTATAAACAAAAAACTAGTCATAGACTAGTTTTATTTTGTTTTACTAAGAATATTATCAGACTTCATTATCATGTCGTCTAAATCTTCTCTTCTAATGATAAACACAACAGTAGAAGGATTAATCTCAACATTTAATTTATACTCCTCTGCAGCTTCTTTCACTGTCTTATCATCAAGTATGTATATTTTACCGTCACTTGATAACACTTTACCTGAATAACCAACATATATTAGAAGTGCAGCAACCATATTATAAGTTAAAGATTGATAATAATTATTTCTTACTAATTCAAGCGCTGTATGTAAGTGTTTTTGATATTCATTATCAAGTTGTCTTTGAAGCTCCGCATTACAATTTTGATCTTCTGCACTAACATCAATAAATTGAGTAAAATATGATTTATTAAGTACATCATAATCAAAATGTTTAAAGAATGAAGCACTGATATATACAAAACTATTAGTGCGAACTTTATCAACGGAATCATTCTCTTCATTAACTCTATCATTAATAACAGTATCCATTACAGTGTCAATAAGTTCAGAACTTTTACTACTTAAAAGTGCTAACACCTTATTCTTTATGTCTTCCTTTTCTTCCTTAGCCATTTGAATTTTTCTTTTTTCTTCTTGAGCCTCTATAATATTTTTCTTAGCTTTTCTAAGCATCGCAGCAACATATTTATTCATTATATAACCCTTCCTTTATGGCTATTTATAATAACATAAATTCATTATAATAACAAGGAAATAATAAAAGTAGACTAATGTCTACTTAATTTACTAGAAAGTAACTCTTCTATATATTCAAGTTTTTCTCTTTCATATTTAATATCGTTATATGCTTCTGATACGTTCTCTTTATTACTTTTATCATTAACTATCTTCATAGAAAATTCTAAACTTTGTTCAGTTTCACTTTTAATCTTTTCAAGTTCTTCTACTGTTTTATCATCTAAATAATCAAATCTTTTATCCATACTTATCTCCCTCTATATATAATTATATTATTAATTTATCTTTAAGTCAAAATAACTACACATTTTAACTAAGTGCGCTATAGTTCAGAATTTAATGTACATACGAACAAAATGGAGAAATAAAAAACGTCGAATAATTCGGCGTTATTTTTTAATTGGAGCAACTGATGGGAATCGAACCCACGTCCCAGCCTTGGCAAGGCCGTGTACTAGCCGTTGTACTACAGCTGCATGTGTAAATAATATAACACAAGAGACTTATTTTGTCCATAGAAAAAGCTTTAGTTTTTACTAAAGCTATTCTACTATATTATTGCTTCCTCTATTAAAAGTAGACACTCCATTATTTCTTACTGTAAAATTAGTTGCGCCTGGATATAAATATATTATTCCATTTTGAATATTATTATCATATATTTCTACGCTTACCTGCTCTCCCATACCCATTATTAGATTCTTAGATAAACTTTCATTTTTTCTAACAAGAGTATTATTATAAAACTTAAGATTAGTGTTATTTTCTCTAATATTTACAAAGAAGAAGTTATCATTAGCATATCCACCATCTTCTATATAGTTATCATGAATATTTGTGTTAGAACTAGAAGCCACTCTTATAGAATTTTGACATATATTTTTAAGAGTATTACCAGATACATCAGCATTAGTGGTTTTTGTAATGCTAATACCTCCTCCACCACATCCATCTGAATAATTAAGAGCTTCAGTGTTATCAATAGTATTATTCTTTACAGTAGCATTATTAGCATTAACAATAATACCAGCAGCCACATTATATATTTTATTATTAGTAATACTTATATTATCAATTACCCCTCTAGCAGCATATATAGCACTACCATATCTCTTATTCTTAATAGTATTATTATTAATAACTACATTAGTAGTTTTACCTGTTCCATAAATAGAAATAGGTTCAGAATTTTGATGACCATCAAATAAGTTATTCTCTATTAACAAATCATCATTATCATAGCTTCCTAAAGTAATAACCCCGCAGTCTACATTAAGGAAATTACTATTAGTAACATGAATACTATTTCCTTCTATTATTCTAATAGCGGCATATACATTGTCAATAAAATAAACATTATCAACATTTATATTGGAAGAATGCCATATATCAAATATATGAATACCATCTTGCGCACTATGACCTTGTTCTCTACTATTAACAGCACTGTTGCCACTTATTGCTATATTTTTAACAGTAACATTAGATTTAGAACTAGTAACAAACATATCACTTGATACTTTAGCGCCATCCTTAGCAATAAATAATGATGATTTACCATCTCCCACTATAGTTAAATTATTAGAAGTATAAACTTTTTCTATAGCATATGTGCCACTTGGAACATAAAGTGTATGTCCACTAGAATTCTTAAATGCACTGTTAACAGCTAGAGTATCAAGAGTTTTTCCATCTCCCTTAGCGCCAAACTGTTTTAAATTTACTTTATCTTCTAATATAAGTTTAGCATATAAACCATTATCTAAGGAAATAATAAAGAATTCATCAGCGCTTTTTTTATTAGTACTTAAATAATCTTTATCAACTATTTCGTATAAAGATTTCCCTCCATCACCAACTGAATAAAAACCATTAGTTTGAACTTTCTGCCCTACTTTAAGAATAGTCAATTTTTTCATTTCTGAAACATTATCAAAAGAATAATCATAATTTTTTTCTTCTTTTTTAGTTTCTGTTTGTTTAGGAGTTTCTTTTATAGTTGAAGGTGTACTACTTGGTTTAACACTTTCTTCTTTAACTTCTTCTTTAACTTCTTCTTTAACTTCTTCTTTAACTTTTTCTTTTATTTCTTTATCATTATTTATGATAATATCATCTTCTACAGCTTCTTGTTTATTAAAATAACTCTTAAACGCTTTATAAATAGCAGAGGGAGTATATTCAATATCATAAGTTTTACAAATATTTAAGATCACTAAAACAAACAAAGCTATTAATGATAACGTTAAAACAATAATAAATTTTTTTCTGCTCATACGTTTCACCGCCTATATTGTACCACATAAAAATAAGAAAGCCAGGCTTTCTTATTCAACTGTAACTGATTTTGCTAAATTTCTAGGCTTATCTACATCAAGTCCTCTAGAAACAGATACATAATATCCTAGAAGTTGAAGTGGTATGACTGAAAGTGATGGATAAAAGTATTTATTAGTTTCACTAATAGTTATTACTTCTTCTGCTACTTTAGAAGTATCTATATTAGGAGTACATACTGTTGCTACGTATGCTCCTCTACTCTTAACTTCTACTAAATTACTAATAGTTTTTTCTGCTATCTCTTCTTGCGTAACAACACCTATTACTAAAGTATTATCTTCTATTAAACTAATAGTGCCATGTTTAAGTTCTCCAGCTGCATAAGCTTCACTATGTATATAGCTTACTTCTTTAAGTTTTAAGCTACCTTCTAGACATGTAGCATAGTCTAAACTTCTTCCGATAAAGAAAGCATCTTTTATAGAAGAATGTTTACTAGCTATTTTTTGTATTTCATTAATAGTATTTTCTGTAGTTTCTTTTACTTTAGAAGGTATTAATAATAAATCATTAATTAATTCTTCATACTTTTTATCGTCTATTTGATTATTTAAATAAGCCATTTTTATAGCAAGTAAATAACCTACTATTAACTGAGTACTATAAGCCTTTGTAGTAGCAACAGATATTTCTGGTCCTGCTAGTGTATATAAACAGTAATCTGCTTCCCTTGCAATAGATGATCCTACTACATTTACTATAGCAAGTGTTTTAACTCCTGCATTCTTAGCTTCTCTTAAAGCTGCTAAAGAGTCAGCTGTTTCACCAGATTGACTAATAATAATTACTAGTCCATCTTTATTTAAAATAGGTTTTCTATATCTAAATTCAGAAGCAATATCAGTTTTAACTGGTATTCTAGCTAAATCTTCTATTACGTAAGAAGATGTTACTCCTGCATGATATGCACTACCACAAGCTACAATATAAATTTCTTTTACTTTAGATAGTACTTCGTCACTAACACCTGCATTTGAAAAGTCTATTTTACCTTCTTGAACAAAAGAATTAATAGTTTTAGATATTACATCACTTTGTTCATGTATTTCTTTAATCATAAAGTGTTCATATCCTTCTTTTTCAGCTGCAGATAAATCCCACTTTATTTCTTTTAATTCTTTTTCTATAACATCTCCATTTAAATCATAAAATGTTACTTCATTATTAGTAAGTCTTGCTGCTTCTAAGTTATCTATATAATAAACATTTCTAGTATATTTTAGAATAGCAGCAGCATCTGACGCTACATAAGTAGCATCTTTACTAACACCTATAATCATAGGTGAATCTTTTCTAGCTACATATAATTCTCCTGGAAAATCTTTAAACATAACAGCAATAGCGTAAGATCCTCTTACCCTAACCATAGTTCTATTAATAGCGTCTATAGGACCCATGTTATATTTATAGTAATAATACTCTATTAAGTTACCTAGTATTTCAGTATCAGTTTGACTATAGAAAGTATAATCATGTCTTTTAAGTTTCTCTATAATCTCCTGATAGTTCTCTATAATACCATTATGAACAAGAGTTACTTGTCCTTTAAAAGTAACATGTGGATGAGCATTTGTTTCAGATGGTTCTCCATGAGTAGCCCATCTTGTATGCCCTATTCCAACAGTGCCATTTAATTCTTCATTTTCTATTTTTTCTCTTAAAGCTGATATTTTACCTTTAGCTTTAAAAACTTTAATCTCATTATCTTCTAAAACAGCAATACCTGCTGAATCATAACCCCTATATTCTAATTTTGAAAGACCATCAAGTAATATTTCACTGGCCTTATTGTTACCGTTATAACCAACGATGCCACACATATATAAATTCCTCCATGCAAAAAATATATATAGTGGTATATCCTCTGTTACAATCTTGATTTTGCTTTTTAAATATACCTAACGATTTATATTAACCGTGATAACATCCGCCGAGTATTTCGATAATTATCATCCTCGTCAACCTTTATTGGTCCAGGCGCTAATAAAAGCAGTTCATCCTTTCTAAGCTTTTATTTTACTAACTTCATTATAACCCTAGAAATAAAATCTAGTCAAATAAAAATAGCTTATCACTAAGCTATTTATTATTTAAAATAAGTTTTCTATCTATTGTTTTAGTCCTACTTTCATATGTATCTTTATCATTATTGTATACAAATAGTTCTCCATCTTTTTCAATAATTAAAATATTATCAAAGAAGCTTTTAGATAGTTTTCTACTTCTATTATTAATGACTTGCATTAAATGATTATATTCATAAACTAGTGCTAAGTCATCAACTAATCTTTGAGGTTTATAAACACCCTTACTACCAAATAATTGAGTAGCAAGTTCAAATAGTAATTCTCTTTTTCTTTCTTTTAAATTTTCATATTTTTCTTCTACATTATCGCCTTCAATCGTATTATAGTGTTCAATCAAATAACTTGTTAAATCTACCCCACTAATGACATCTGGATATAAGTCTAAATAAAGTGGATCCATACTATCATATAATGATTGAAGTTTACTATACATATTATCAAGTGACTGAATAGATGAAGCATTATCCATATCAATATTTAAATTATATGAATACATTAAATCTATAATAATTGGATAAAGAATTGCTTTAATATCGGTATAATTAACTTTTAAATAAGCCAGAACTTCTGAAGAAACAGATGCTTTAGAACTAATTACTCTTTCAGATTTTCTACTTTTAAGACAATCTCTATAAAGTGAATTATTAAGTCTAAAATCTAATCTTGTTTTATCATACTCTTCTATTTTTATAATTCCATCTCTAACTAAATTAAGAATATTATCATCACTTAAATCAATTGCAAATAACCCTTTAGCGTTTTCTATTTCTTCTTTTGCACTTAAAACTCTCTTTTGATCTACAACTACTATGCTTCTTCTAGTATCATTACCTTTCTTTATAGCTTGTGGCATAGAATAAGCTTCAATTGTATAAAAAAGATCTTTACTTAATGAAATCCAAGGAGAAGTAGCTTTTTTTTCTGCCCATTTACCATTAATATGATTCATAATAAAATTAAATGAGTTTTGCATATTAGTGCCAGAGTAATAATCTAAAACCGTTTCAAAGTCTTCTTTACTTCTAGTTCTAATTGCGTATATATTTTTACAATTTAAAACAACATTTTGATAATCTTTATCATTAATAGCCCTATAAAGTATCATATAATCCCCCTTTTTTTTAATGAAGTATATTATACATCAAACAATAAAAAAAAGAAAGCATAAGCTTTCTTATAAAGCTAGTAAAGATATATTCTTATCTTTATCTACTTTAAGTTTATGAACTTCTTTTTTAATTACAGGAGTATCACTCTTAGTTAAATCAATATATTTAAATGTAACAGTAGTAACTCCTTCTTCAACTCCTTTAAATACATAATTAGTACTAACAGGAGCGCCTACTAATCCATCAACATTTTTATCTTCTAGTATATAATCTTTAACAAAAGATACGATGCTCTCGTCTTCTATTTCATATTCCCATTTATATGGAACACCACCATTTATAGTATAAGTAAATTCTATTTGATTAGAATCAGTGTTATTCCATACTTCTTTTTTATTACATAGAATAATAACCATAACTGCACACAAAATTACACTTATAAGTGTAAGTATTGGCACTAACATCTTTTTCATATTATCACCTTCCTTAACTACATGTTATTTCTTCATCTATAGTTCCTAGTTTAATATACATATTAGAAAAAGTACCTTTAATAAATCTAAATGGTTGATCACTAGAATTAGTACTTCCTCCGAATGTAGCAGGTACATCAAATGGAAGAGTAAGTCCACTAACATCTACTGCAAGCTTATAGTTAGCATTATTAAGGCTATAGCATACCTTTCCACCTACTCTAACTATTTTAATATTTAATGGTGCATTTAAAGAAAGCTTAGTAGTTTTAGCAACACCATTACCATCTCTGGCTATTAATTCATAAGTATTATTAGTAGAAGTTCTTCTAACAAGTACACCATATCCTAGTCCAGATCTTTCTCTAAATGCATTAAATAGTGTTACTTGAGCTTCATCTTGACCACTATAAGTAAGAGCATCTATATCAAATCCTACTTCAAAATCTTTCTCATAGTTATCATTATTGAATAAATATACTTCACTATCTATTAATTTCTTATTAGCGTATTCTGTGCAGTTATCTCCAGTAATAAATCCTGAATTTCCATTAAATGTACATGGTCCTTCTACTAAAAATACCGTCTTAAATTCATGAGTTTCTTCTATTGGAGTTCTTCCCATTATTTCATCTAATGTTACACCATCATCTAAGAATGAAAAATATATATCACTTAAAGTAGCATTAGCATGTCTATTAGCTGTAACATTATCTATTTCTAGATTTGCTCCTATAGTAAGAGGAGTATCAAAAGTAGCATATAAATTAGTAATATCTTTTACAAATACTGGATCAGCCCCATCTATAGAGTAATAAACATTAATAGTGCCATTATCATTATGTCTTATTACTTTAAACTCTTTTCCAACTAAATCATTTAAAGCAAAGTTTAGCTTGACTCTGTCGTTATTACCAGCACCTACTTGGAATAACCATTTACCATTTTCTACACGAAGAAGTATTCCTGGATATATACCCTTTATATTATCACTGTTTTCATAAAGCATATTAAACACAGTATCTCTATTACCTTGGTTATTTAACTCGCTAACAGTAAATTTAAACTCAAAGTTCTTCAAGTAATTTTCTTCACTAAATGGTTTTATATCAGTCATGATATAATCTTTACTTTCTCCTTCAGCGCAGTCTCCTACAATATCAACACCCTCTCCTCCAAAAATACATTCACCAGGATAATCAACTGTATCAGACATAGGTCTCCACTGAGCATATAATGTTATACTTTCTTCACCATTATTAATATTCTTAATACTTTGACCATTTCTATAACTAGTTCCACTACCATCAGCGCTTGTATTCCAATGTTTAAATACATAATCTTCTTTAGTAAAACTATTGAAACTTAATTGATAGATTTCATCTTCCCATGCTTGCATAGGATTCATTTCACCTACTCCACCATTAGGATCAAAATTAATAGTATAACTTTGAGGAACATAAACATAATCATCGAAGATAAATTTTAATGTACAATTTAATCTTTCCTCGTTAATAGTGTTTACACCGTTTCTATATTTAAAAGTTACTTTAAACTTTAATGTTTCTTTAGATTTTATAACAGTACCAGGATTTATTCCTAGTATTTCATATTTCATATCGCTATTAGAAAACACATCTTCACTAATGCTAGTTAATACTTTATCTACTTGCCCTAGATTACTAATAGTAACATCATATGTAGCATACCCACTAGTGCTGTTAATATCAAGAAGAGCACTTATAGTATCTATAGTGTGAGTAGCACTTATTAAATCTGCATCTGAATAACCAGTATTAGTTATCTTAGTAACTCTAAGCATATCCACTGGTGCAAATGTAGTAGTACCATTAACAGTTAAAGATGTAGAAAGAGAACTAAATCCAATAGAAATAGTTAGTAAAGATAAAAACAAAAATACAATTACTGAAAAAAATACTTTGTTATATATTACTCTTCTCATAATATGTTCTCCTATAATAATAAAATTATAACATAAAAAAAGTAGATAATCTATTATCTACTTCTTTATAATTAATTTTGTCCGTATGTAAATGTAATATCCATACCAGAGATAGTTACATCATCTGTTGGAAGTTCATCTGCATTAGCATCATATTCAACAGTAAGTAAGAACTCAGTGCTTTGATTAACATTTAGAGTTTCACCAACTTGAATAGCTGAATTAGTTGCATCGTTATGAGTTAAAGTATAAATTAAATTTCTACTTACGATAGCAGCATCATCAGTAGCAGTTGCACCTGTACCTGTTATAGTAGGTGTTGCAAATGTATAACTAGTTAGAATAGCATCAAGTGTACCAGTATTAGCAACTTGGAATTTATAAACAACTTTATCTCCAGGTTTAGTTAGTTTAAGTGCATAATTTCCGATATGTGTATCAGAAGTTATTTGTGGTGCTGTAACGATTAAAGTATCATCTCCACTAACCTTTGCTAATTCTTGGAATTTAATTTTCCATGTAGCTGGTGTAACTGTAGTTGTACCATTAACAGTAAGTTGTGCACTCATAGCGGCAAAACCGATTGAAATACCAACAACTGATAATATTAATGCAACTATAACCATACTATATAATAGTTTCTTATTATCTTTCATTTTATCTTCTCCTTCTATTTTAATAATAATTCATTAATCCCATTAAGTAAATGTTTTTTTTATTTTTTTACAGTTTTTTTGACAACTTTTTTCTTTTTTTCTTCCACCTTCTCTTCTTTTATAGGAATATTATTAATTTTTTCTCTCTTAATAGTAGCAAAGTAAACATCTTTATCATTCCTAACAACAAAAGAACATTTACTAGAGCTGTCTCTATAAAATACTATAGGTACATTTAAATTATCATGAACATCCATAAGTTCATAAAAATCATTTACTTCAATATTATTATCTTTAGGATTCTTAACAAAAGAACCCTTAGCCTCAGTAATAGCCCTATCAAATTCTCTTAAAACTTTATTAACCTTTTGTTCATACTGATCTTTTTCTTCATTAGCTTCTAATAAAACTATAAATAATCTAGCAATAACAGTAATAATAAAGAAAGCAGTAGATCCCATTATAATTAAATAACTATAATGAAGTTTTTCTCTTTCAGTTAAAACCTTATCTTCACTAAAACCACTAGGTTTTTGTATTTCAATAGTCTTAGATTGAGAAGAAATAGGTATCTTTAAAGTAGCCTTATAACTATCTTTAATTGGATTTACAAATGTAGAAGCTTGTCCACTCCAAGAAACATTAAAATTAATCTTTAATAAAGCATCAGGTGTAACTTCTTTTTTCCAATTTTGAACTACTTTATTAAAAGTTTGATATTCAATTATTTGATTATATAAATCTAGTTTAATAGCTTCTCCAGACCCAGAAGTAGTAGTTTTAGGTAGAATAACAAATTCACTTCTATCTATAGGCTTAGTTTTATTATCACTATCAAAAACTTCTAAAGTAGCATTAACATCATAAGTAATAATATAATCTACTTTCTCACTCAAAGAATATAGATAATTAAAATCTACTTTAAAGTAATCTATTAAATTTGCTACAAAGTTAAAACTGTCCTCTAAATAAGAACCATCTTTTAAATATGTATTATAATTTATACTAGCTTCTTTATGATAAGCAATCTGTCTGCTATTAAGTTTAGCTTTGCATAGGTGTATTTCAAATAACAGGCCAGTTATTGCCAACAACGCAAGAACTAAGTATATCACTACTACTAAAGCCCTTCTTTTCATTTTTACCTCTTTATACTATTTATAATATACTAAAGTATACCATATTAATTATATAATAACAAATTAATTATTAAATAGCTCTGTCAAGTATACGCTAAACAAGCCAATATACTTTATTCTAAGTTTATAAACGCCTAGTGTATCCTTAAATAGAATAGGATATCCATCAGGCCCAATATTATTATCTCCTTTTGTGTAATAAATATAATCATTATCTACTTTTTTAATACTAATAATTCTATGTACTACTATTTTATCTTCTTTTCTAAAAACTAAAATATCTTTTATTTGATAATCTTCTGGCTTCTTAACTTTAGCATATATAACTGCATCACCCCTATAAAACACTGGATTCATACTATTAGATCCAATAGCGACCATAGTATATTTAAACTTACCACTAGTTAAAATATTAATAGATACAGTTAATATAAGTAAAAATATAAGAAGAGCATACTTATACATACCAGTAGACTTAATTTTTCTAACTTCTACTTCATTATTTTTAAATTGTTTTAAACTAATATGTGTTAAAACACCAATTAACACAGGTATACTAGTATTAATAATGCACTCTAAATATAAACCAAAATTAGGGAATATTGGCATAATAAATATCTTTAAATCCATAATTAAACGATAAACTATACTAGGATAAGGCCCACCATGTTTAGTAAGATATAAAAGAAGTAAATTCTTAAATACACTAGGAAATAAAATCGAGCATATAAACTTAACTAATCCATCAAAACTAGCTAAATCATATGTATTAATAAACAAAGTCGAATCTAATATAACAAATAATAAAGTAATCAAAACATAAGAAAGATTAGACCCTTCTCCCTTTCTAACAATTTCATATCTAAATAATTCTCCTACTCCTATACATAGAATATAAGGTAAAACATTTCGAATAATATTATTTAAATTTAATCTATATACATTATGATAAAATCCAGTAAATAAGCCAATAATATACGTAATAAGTAAAAAGAGTATTACAAATACAAAAGTATAAAACATAGTTTCATAAGTAAAACGTCTCTTCTTCTTTTCATATCCTAGTCTTATATAAATAATTAAAAAAGGAAGAAAACAAGATAAGAATAATACTATAAAACTACTATACTTAAAAAATATAATATTAATTAAAAGCATAATAATAAATAAAGATAATACTGTATTAATAAGCAAATAACTCTTTTTATATCCTTTAGCCATATATACCTTCCTATTCTAAAATTATTATAACACAAAAAGAAAAAATAAGCATTCATGCTTATTTATTAATACACGAAATTATTGACAAAATGGCGTTTATATCTTATCATAGAAGCCAATTTAAAGGAGGTACAAAATGGCTTACTGGTACGTAAATATAGCTAATGCAATGAAGTATCATGATATTGAATGGTATGACCATGATACAGAAACAGCAAAGCTAATCGATTCAAAGAATTTAATTAAAAAAGAAAATATAGATGATAAGGAATACATTGAACTAACTAGTGTTAGAAAAGGAAGCAGCTCACTAGAAAACTTCCCTATTATATGTGAAGACGATGGTTATGATCTTATAGACTTAGTAACAGGTAAAAAAATAAGCTGCAGAGAAAAAATAATAAGCTATAAAGAAGTTGGAGAACTTGATACTAAATATTATCATGAAACTCTTTATTTTATAAAAGCAGTACAATTATCTGATCTAGAAGTAGTAGAAAAATTAAGAAGTTTAAGAAAAGGTGACATAAGAAGATATAGTAAAAGATTAAACACACTAGAAAAAGCTATAAAAGAAGGATATCAAAGAGAATTGAAAAGAGTTCATCAAGAAAAATATGCAAAAGAAGAACTAGAAGAATTAAAAAGAAAACTAGCAAAAAGACATAGAGGCAATAAATAAAGAATGAAATTATAAAAAAAGAAGACATAAGTCTTCTTTTTATATTCCTATTATTTTCTTAACAACAGGTATTTTAGAAATAATATAAGATATAATATATGAACAAATAAATACTAATAAACTAACAAGTATTACCCCAAATACTGGGTTAATAATATTACCATGAATACCATTACTAGTAAGTATTTTAATAACTAAGAAGTGAACTAAATATGTACCAAAAGTTAATTCTCCTAAAGTATTAATAAACTTAGATTCTTTATTATCAGTTAATTTATATATTATAGATATAATAGATATTACAACAGGAAGAGCTACTATACTATAAGTATCTGCATATGTCTTAGGAGCATTTAATGCAAGTGATGCACTATTTCCCAAAAGTGCATTTAAAACAAGTAAAATAACTCCTACTATAGAAGTACCTATAATAACTTTATTATTCTTAATCTTATAAATACTTAAATAATAACCAATTAATAAATAAGCAAAGAACTTATCAAACTTAAATAACATATAATGCTTAGTATAAGAATATAAGTCTCTAGTAGTAAATGCTTGTATATTAGGTATAACTATTCCTACTATAATAGATATTAATATAAGAATTAATAAATACTTCTTATCTAATGATTTAACTAATCTACTAATAAATGGAAGTGCTACATAAAGACCTAACATAAAATATACATACCATAAATGAGAATAAGAATTACCTTTAATTAACTCTAAAGTACATCTAATAAAACTATTAACACTAAATGTAGGACTAGTATAAAAATAATATATAAAATGCCATACTACTAAACAAATTAAAAACTTAGGAATATACTTTTTAAATATAGTTTTATAATCTATATCCTTTTTAAGTAAAAGTGCCCCACTAATAGCAATAAATATTGGCACTGCCCAAGGATGAACTAAACCATTAATAAAATTATTTGTTAAAAAGTTTTTATCAATATTAGTAACATACCAATTCTCTGCACTAACATGTATTATAATAACAGCAAACATAGCTATTATTCTCATTAAATCATAAGACATTAATCTCTTCTTAGTAACACTATTATTCATATATATCCTCCATTTTCATTATATCATGAAAAAAATATTTACACATAAAAAAACATTTGCTATAATGAGACTTGCAAGCGCGTAAACGCACGTTAAGGATTTTTTTACTCATTCGGAAAAATCACACGTGTGGTTTTTTGCTTGTAAGAAAGGAGTGAAAATGTCATACATCACTGTTGATGGCATAAGCAAAACCTTTAAAGTTGCAAAAAGAAATAGTGGTCTTAGAGCAGCTTTAAAGTCATTTTTCAATAAAGAATATACATACATAGATGCAGTTAAGAATGTATCATTCACTATTGAAAAAGGTGAAATTGTTGGTTATATTGGACCTAATGGCGCTGGAAAAAGTACTACAATAAAAATGCTATGTGGAATTTTATTGCCAACCGCTGGAAACATTAAAGTAAACAATATGAATCCGTTTACTGATAGAAAGAAATATGTTTCTAATATAGGTGTTGTATTCGGGCAAAGAAGTCAACTTGCCTGGGATATACCTGCGGAGGATACTTTTGATTTGTTAAGGGATATTTATAATATCGAAGAAAATGAATATCAAAAGACAAAAGAGGAATTAATAAACCTACTAGACTTAAAGGACGTTATTAAAAAACCTGTTAGATCACTAAGCCTTGGGCAACGTATGAGATGTGAGATAGTTGCAAGCTTACTACATAACCCTAAAATACTATTTTTAGATGAACCAACAATTGGACTTGATGCTAAGAGTAAAAAGATAGTTAGAGACTTTATTCTAAAAATAAATAAAGAGAAAAAAGTTACAATCATGCTAACTACTCATGACATGACTGATATCGATAAACTTGCTAAAAGAATAATACTTATCGGTAAAGGTCAAATCTTATATGACGGATCACTAAGTGACTTAAAGCAAAAATATGGAAGCTATAAAAAAATAACATTAATAACAAAAGATACTATTAAAGATATTAAAGTTAAAGGTCTTATTAGTAAAAAGAAAATTGATGGTGGATATAGTTTTATAATAGACTCTAATGTACTTACAATATCTAAATTTATTAATAACTTATCTACAAAATACTCTATTATAGATATTGATGTAGATAATGAGAATATTGATGATGTTGTATTAAAACTATACCAAGATTATGAAATATGAGATCATATTTAAATTACTTTAAATTAAGCCTTATAACTAATCTTCAATATAGAGCAGCAGCCCTAGCAGGAATAACTACTCAAATATTTTTTGGACTAGTATATGTAATGGTATACCTAGCACTTTATGAATCTAATAAAGGAGTAAATGCTCCAATGGATATGCAAAACTTAATTACATACCTTTGGCTTGGTCAAGCATTCTTTGCAATGACTTTCCCTTTTTCTAAGAATATAGAACTAACTAATATGATAAAAAATGGAAATCTTGCTTATGAACTAGTAAGGCCTCAAAACTTCTACTTTAAATTCTATATAAAATTTTTAGCTAGTAGATATGTATCTACCATGTTAAGATTTCTACCAATCATTGTATTAGCATTTGTTTTACCTCATCCATATAAAATGGCTATGCCTTACTCGCTAGGTAACTTTATAGTATTCTTATTAGCCCTATTTCTATCTTCACTATTAGTAATATCACTAGCTCTACTAATGCACATAGTAGCCATGTTTACTATAGATGCTTCTGGTATTCAAAGTATGTATATGGTAGTAGCAGAACTTTTCATGGGCTCAATTGTACCTTTACCATTCTTACCAAAAATACTAATAACTATAGGAAACTTTCTTCCTTTTAGATTTATGAGTGACTTCCCTTACAGAGTATACTCTAATGATATACCTCTAAAAGAAGGATTACCTCTTCTACTACTTAGTTTAGCTTGGGTAATAATAACAATATTAATTGGACTACTTTTATCAAAAAAAGCTCTAAAAAAGGCGGTGATACAAGGTGGTTAAATTATTTATTGAAAGCTTAAAACTAAGTATAAAAAATGAAATAGAATATAAAGCTTCATTTATAATGAATTCAATAAGTCAATTCTTTGTATTCTTTACTTACTATTTCACTATAGTAGCCCTATTTAATAAGTTTAATAATATAAAAGGATTTAATGTTTATGAAATACTACTATGCTTCTCTATAATACAATTTGGATTTGCATTTAATGAAACATTTTTTAGAGGTATAGATAGATTTGAAGACTTAGTAATAGATGGCTCACTAGATAGATTCTTAGTAAGACCAAGAGGAATACTATTTCAAACAATGTGCCAAAAAATGCATCTAATAAAAATTTTTAGATTACTTCAAGCTATAATAATACTAGTAATAGCACTAATAAAACTAAACATAAGCTGGTCTATAACAAAAGTAATAGTACTCTTATTAATGTTAATATCTTCTACTCTGATATTCTTTGGAATATTTGTATTAACAGCTTCATACTGTTTTATAACAGTGCAAGGCCTAGAAGTAAAAAACCTCTTCACAGACGGAGGTAAACACATGGCTCAGTATCCTATATCTATATATAAAAAAGGTATAGTATTTGTATTCACGTTTATAATTCCATACGCATTTATAAATTATTATCCTCTATTATTCTTCATAGGAAGAACAAACAACATCCTATATATGTTATCACCACTAATGGTATTTGTATTCTTAATACCATGCTTATTGTCATTTAAAATTGGACTAAAGCACTACACTGGTGCGGGATCATAAAAAAAGACACTTATGTGTCTTTTTTATTTATTTGACTTCTTATTTATAAAATCAATTATATCCTTCTTTAAACCTAAGAATCCAGGTATAAATAATATAGCTCCTATTATAATTTCAGTGACTATATCAGTATCACCTATTCTAGTGCAAGAAACATATATATCAGATGGCCCTGTTCCAGAACCGCCCACTACCATAAATGGTCCGCACATAAATAAACCAATAACTAATTTAAATATTTCCATAGCTATTATAAAAGATCCCATAAGTAATAAAAATCCAAAAAATATTTTCTTTATTCCATTAAATAAATTCTTCATAGCACTAATGCACCTCAAATTAATTATATCTTAACTTATATACTAAATCAATTTACTTATATATCTATTTCTAAATCAAAAAACTGCACGATTACTCGTGTAGTTTTTTTAATCTATTTACATTTATTCATCCTTCACACAGATTTTGTAAAATAACTCTCCCAAGTCAGTTACTATTATAATCTGCTTATCCTCAGACACTGTACCAACATTAGCATTTGCATATTTACTACAATATTTAAGATATTCTGGATTACTCCTAACAGCACTATAATTACTATCATCCATATAGTGCTTATCTTCAGGCACCTTTAACAAACCCATCCTTATCAAATTATCAATCGAAACAGAAACACTTTCATAATCAATATTACTAATCCAACTAATATTATATAAATGATCGTTCTGACCATGATTGTCATTATATTTGAAAAATAAAGTTATTAAAGGCCTTATTTTAGCTTCACATATTATCTTAAATATAATAGCATCATTAGGCGACATTTGCTTTATTATAGTTACAAATGACGGGTGAACTTTTCCTTTAGTTTCCTTATTCATGGAATTTGCTAATAAGTTAGCATAAAGATTTCTCAACTCATCATTATTCATGCAATATGACAATGACTCCATTGCTGGAACAGCAATATAAGCTTCTGGCTCGACTATATTTTCAACTTTTACTTTTTCCAACTTTTTTGCTAACAGTGCTTCTGTTTCCTTAAAACTATATTCCTTTTCAACAATCCACTTTCTTAACGGAACCAAAGCTGCATTAATAGTTTTAGGAATAACTGACAAAGTTATTCCAACCTCCTTTACTGCCGATTTAACACCGTCATCGTATATTTTAGGAGCAATTTCCTTTACATTATCATTAAGATTAATTTCCATATTTTCATTCCTCACTTTCTTCTATTGCTTAATACACTACCTGCTAAAGATTTGCTTGTCTTAGAGGTTTTTTTACTTTTAAGAGTCTTGCTAGCTTTCCTAGCTACTCCCTTAGACGATCTTATTTTATTCGCCATGACATCATCTCCTTATCTGCCTTATATTTCTTCAATTGAAAAAAGATTGCAATACGTAAACAAATGCAATCTTACAAAAACCTATTGAATAGAATTCGAATTTATTATATAATTAAAATGTAATAGGTTAATGTAATAAACTTATTGCTTTGTTCTTGTGCTTTTGTAAAAGTTTGCACAACTCATATTTGCCTTTCTTTTTTGCCGAAAAGATTGGCCTTTTTTTTGAAGTAAAATACTACTCTTCTACTTCACCTCGAATTATAGCAAAAAACACAAAATAATGCAAATATTATTTTGTGTTTTTTTATTATTTTACCACTCTTAAATACTTATTAAGCATTTCTGTTTCTAATTCATTTATTATTTTAATAAAGTCAGTATAATCTCCAGTAGTATGAGCTTTATCTAAAGCATTATAATAATCTAGTTTATTTTTGTTTTTAATAATAACTGGAACATATCCATTGTTCATTAAAGATAAGTTCATAACTAATCTAGAAGTTCTACCATTACCATCTACAAATGGATGAATCTTAACAAGTTCCCCATGAAGAAGAGCAGCTCTTACAATAGGATGATACTTCTTCCAACTATTATAGTTAATAATTAATTTTTCCATTAACTCAGGAACTAACACACTCTCTGGAGGAGTGTGTTTAGCACCCTTTATACTAACATTAATAGTTCTATAAGCACCTGCATTCTTATTATCTATTTCTTTTAAAACTAATCCATGTATATTCTTGATATTCCACTCACTAATAGGATTATCATCACCAACAAGTTCATTTAAGAATAAAATGGCTTCAGCATGATTAATAGCCTCAAAATGTTCTCTTAAAGTTTTACCACCTACTGTTATACCTTCTAGTACTACTTGTGTTTCTCTAAGAGTTAAAGTGTTTCCTTCAATAGCATTACTATTATAAGTCCACTCTAAGTTAATAGCATCAATTAATGAAGCTATGGCATCTTTAGATAATGGTCTTTTCCTATCTAATTCGTTTTTTAATTTATCAACTTCATTAAAATAATCGTTGCTTAAATTAATAATAAAATCATCTAGCTTAATATTTCTTTTATCAATAGGTTTATTAGCAGTAGTAGGAATATTCCAAGAATGTCCTACTAAAGTAGCACCTTCTATTCTACCTTCTTTAAGTAGCTGTCTTATTCTTCTCTCACTAATTCCCCATTTTAATGTAGCTTCTTTAGTAGTCATATATTCCATGCCTATCACCTCTAAGTGTATTATACCGATATCGGTAGTATATGTCAAATAAAAAAGATAGCCCAAAACTATCTTTTATTTATATCATATCTTACTATAGAAATAATATTAGAAACTATTATACATAATGTGCTAGCTAAATTAGCCCACGCAGCAAAAATAATGTAATATGGAATCCATAACACCAAACTAGCTAAATTAGTATATCTTATATTTCTTTCTTTTTCTTGAATAATAGTGATAGTATGTAATAATGCACATACAAGTGGTAGCAAGTCTATAAGACCTTTAAATGTTATTATTGATATAATAACAGATAACATTATATATATTGCTACTAGAAAAGGCTTGTTCTTCTTTCCTTTTACTTCTAATATGTAATTTATAAATGTCTCTATTCCAAAAACCACCTGAATTAATGATCCAGCATAAGCTTTTAATAAAAATAATCCAAGAGCACCTATCACATTACCAATTATAAATAATAATAAAATATTCTTTCTGTCTTTGCACTGCATACTAATTGTATAAAAAATGCATGCTACTAGAGCAAAGACCTGCGCTAATATATAACTCATAATTCACCTCTTTTCTTTAATTTTAAAGATTCAACTTTAACATATTTATATATAACACCTAGTGTATATAAGTATTCGTTTTTATCATCCGTCATATGAAAAACGTTATCAAAAGAATATCCTTTTATTCTATTCTTATATTTATTTCTAATAAAAGACTTAATATTTTCGACATTCCTATAAATATATGTGTGTTTCCTATCACAAAACTCCTTTTCAGAGTCCTCTAATTCTAAAAATAGTATACATATCTCATTTGATTCATATTTATCTATCATTGTGCTCGCTTTAAAAATATGTATATCTTTATGTATTCCATCAAAGGGATATATATCCTCTAAAAAGTCTAAGTATCTATCTTTCAAATCAACGCATATAGTATCTTCTATTGTTGCATACCTTTTTATATCCTCAATTGCCTCTTCTCTTAAACTATTCATAGGATTCCATAGTATACCTATGCATTTCATAATTATCTCCATAGTTGAAGTAATTTACTTTTAATATCACTGATATTATTTATGTTTTTCTCAGAAACACTATTGTTTTCTATCATTAAAGGTAACATTTCTTCAACTTTCTTCATTATTACGTTTATTCTGTCTTTATAGTTCATATTATCTTTTACAAACATTAAATCTCTCATGTATCTTTTTAGAATAAAGTATAAACTATTAAAGTAAAATAGCTCTGCATCTTCTTTATTGTCAGGATAATTATTAACAATATAATCATAGAAATCTTCAGCATATTTTTCTAATTCAAAATTCCATTCATCAAATATTTTGTTTGTTAATGAGCCATCACTTTTCTTTATATAGTGATATAATTGTCTTTTATCACAAACTACTTTATTAGATTTTTTTAAAATATCCCATACAAACATTGTGTCTTCCTGATATACATTTTCTCTAAATCTAGTGTCGCCAATTATTCTTTTTGTAAACAATTTATCCCACACAGCTATTGATAGCTCACCTTTAGAAAATTTATGTATAATATCACCTTTATCTTCTATAACTAAAACCGTATTATCGTTATATATATGCCTTATATTTCCGCTTCTATCGTGAACATAAGCACCCACTCTAACAACATCAGCTGTATTTAAATACATATCTTTATACATTATTTCATACATATCTGGTTCTAAAACATCATCAGCGTCAACAAAAGATATATACTTACCTGTTACTTCTTCTAGACCTCTATTTCGTGCAGCAGATACACCTTTGTTCTCCTGATTAATAATCTTTATTCTATAATCATCGTATTGCATTTCTTCACATATTTTAAGAGTATTATCAGTTGAACCATCATTAACAACAATTATTTCCAAATTTCTATAAGTTTGATGCTTTAAGCTTTCAAGACAACTCTTAATATACTTTTCACAGTTATAAGCAGGAATTATAACAGATATAGTATCACGCTGACCTAAAACTATATCACTAGGATTAGCTATATTGAAAATCTTATTAATGGTCGGTTTCCAGTCAGTAGTTGAATCTAAAACATAATCATATAGTCCTTCGTTCTTCTCGTCATGAGATTTTTCATTTTTTTCAAAACAGCCAGCTTTAAAATTTCCTCTGTTTATTACTCTAACTCTCCTTACATCCATTGGAGCCTTAAAAAGTATTTTTATATCGCAGTCATCAAAAAGTTCAGATACTTCAAGCATAAACCAATCCACGATTATATCCTTGCCTGTTTTTTTATAATAATTTATTCTCTCCCTAGTATCTTCAACTAATCTTTTCTTAAAAATTTCATAAACGAATTTATGCTCATCATCCTCAGCATAAAACGAATCAATAATTTCTACTCTTCCATATGGACCCATATTGTATTTTTCTTTTAATTCTCTATTAACCTTCTCGATTATATTACCTTTTATATTCTCTTCTACAATATTGTCTACTGAAATATAAAGCACATTCTCAAGATTAGCATTAATGTAGCTACTTGCAGTAGACTTACCAGATCCACTTTTACCTGTTATACCAATTATCATAACTATTTCCCCCTTACACCATTAAGTCTAAATGTTAATAACTCAACTATATCTTTGGCATTTATATATGATTTTGAATCAATAAACCTCTCATTATCTATCAAGAATGCATTCATTTCTCCAAGTAGCAAATCAATTTCCTCAATATGATAATCATCCAGCTTTTTGTGATCCCAGTCTCTCTTATACACCTTTATTAGATGATGTAGTGTGTTGAAGTATATTTTTTTAGCATATTCCTCATATTCACTATTTTTTCTAATCATTTTATCTCTTTCATCTTTCATATAAGTATAAAGAGTCATATAAAACTTATTAAATGAAGTGTTTGTTAATGAATTGCCAGTTCTTTTTAAATGATAATATAGTCTTTCAGAAGTACATAATATTCTCCTAGCATTTTCACATACATCTAATACAAATTTAGCATCTTCACAAAAAACAGTAGAATCAAATCTAGTATTGCCAATTACTTTTCTAGTAAACAATTTATCCCATACTGCTATTGTTAAAAAAGCATCAGCATATGCCTTTAAAACCTGCTTCTTAGAAGTAAACAAATCAACATAATTGTTATAATCATTTTCACCTGGCATACTATTTCTTTCAACAATAAAAGCTCTTGCAGATACTAAATCAGCATCATTATCTTCCATATAATTCACTAATTTTTCATACATCTTCTCATCTAAATAATCATCACTATCAACAAATGCCACATATTCTCCCGAAGCTTTTTCTAAGCCGGCGTTTCTAGCAGCAGACACTCCTTGATTTTCCTGATTAACTATGATAATTCTATCATCACTTTTTTTTAATTCTTCAACCACTTTAATACTGTTATCTGTGCATCCATCATTGACAATTATTATTTCCATATTTTTATAAGTTTGATTCATAATACTTCTTATGCATTTCTCAATATATTCTTCGGTATTATAAACCGGTACGATTACGCTTATCTTTTTCATATTTTCTTCCTCCTACTATGTAATCTTCTAATTCTTGATTACTACTTTTAATCTCCCACTCATACTCTTCTTTCACGGGAGTACAATATTTGCAAAAATCATTTTCGGATAATAACTTATTAATATCATTCCAAGAAGACTCAGACATTGTTTCAAGATTTATAAAGTCTTTATCAGTGACCTCAAAACAAGTGCCAAATTTCCTATTTAATATTTCTATTTGAAGCGGTGTTACACATTTAGCTATTAGCCCATTCTTTAGAAACCAGCATTCCCTAGCGAAACAATTTTCACAGTTATACTTAGCATTAAATTGTTTTTCCAATGTTAAACATTTATGAAACCTTCTGATTAAAACATTATCATCAACTTGCTTGCAGCCGTTTCCATATATATGTCTTATACCATGTTTACTAAAAAATGCCTCTAGCTTATCTTTAATCTTATCAACAGGTAAATAAAGTGAAACTTTTAAAGCAATATTATTTTCTGTAATAACTTTAATAGTTTCTTCAGGTAATCTAGTTATTAAAAGACCATTAGTTGCAATATCAATATTAGAAAATGGGAAGTACTTCCTAGCAATCAATATATATTTATCCAAATCTCTATTAAGTAAAGGTTCACCACCCATAAGTCTCAAAGTATTAACATTATAAAACTTACTAAGCAAAAACATATTTTTTTCAAAATCCATTAAGCTGATTGCCTTGCTGTTATCAATATTAGAAAAATGAGTACAACCCTTGCAATTAAGATTACATTGATTATAAACATGAGTTTCTACATAACCAACAAGTGGTTTACTAGACAAATCAAATTTAGTAATTATTTTATTAATCGTCTCATCATTATTTAATACTGGCAAGTATTCAGCATTTAAAATATATACAGTTTTAACTCCAAGCAAATGAAGTTCATACACCATCTTATTTACAAAAGGTGCTTCACTAATAACAAATGCGTAGCTATATTTATTTTTTGCAACGTTTCTATAATCACTTAATATAGGAATAGAATCATACATTTCTTGGCTTGCTCTTTCACCACATCTTAATATTTCAAAACAACGCAGTCCATATAACTTTTTTAAATCCTCTATAATATATAGCAAGCTATCATTGTTATAATATATCAATACATTATCCATTAATATCTCTCCTTTCTGTAAATATATTAAAATATGAAAAATAAAAAAAATAGTAAAATAAAAACTAGGAATTTTTAAAAAATTCCTAGAATTTTTTTTCAATCAATAATTCAGCTTTTTGTTTTACGCAATCACTAAATAGATTATAATATTTTTTTAAATAATCGATTCCCATTTCCTCCAAGACTTCACAAGATTCAGTTTGAATATTTTTTAAATTAAAGTATAGTAGAGCAACCTTATATGCCGCATCATAGTATTTATTCATAATAGCCATTTTATAATATTTAATAGCATTATCAACATCATCTTTTAGTTCATAATATTCACCTAATAATTCCATAGCCTCAGGGCACTTACGTTCACTTGCATATAATAAATATTTAAATGATCTATCATATTTACCTTCATCATAAAGCATTCTTCCATAATAATAATTACCTTCCATATCACCAAAAGACGCCGATATTTCAAACCATTTCTTTATCTTTTTATAATCATAGTCTTTATCACTTGGATTATCATATAAGAAGACTGCCAAATTAGTAATGGCATTAATGTTTCCTAATTTGATTTCTTTTTTTAAAAAATCTTTTCCAAGTGCAATACTCTTCTCTTTATCGTTATCATAACTAACTGCCCCAAAAATAAGTAATTTACCCAAACTATTTCCAGATTTAGTAAAATGATATTCATTGTAGCAGTAATAATACATTCTATAAGCGAATAATAAAGATTCCTCATTTAAAGTTTTTTTGGCTTTATCAGTAACTGTTATTTTATCAATAAATTCATCCTTCATATTATATATATAGTTAAACCTGTTTTTTACTATCTGAACAGTTTCTTCATTTAAAAAATTGTTCTCCAAATTAAAAGCCACTGACCATAATACAGCTTCATTATCTTTTGACCTAGTTATAATTCTAACAGCAGTATCATGATCTTTATAGAATAAGATACTATATAGCTCTAAAGTAGCATCATCATTTCCAATAGATGAGCTAGCATTTAAAAATCTAATATGTCCAGATAAACCGCTATACATCGTTCGAGACTGAGTATATAAACTTCTACCCATAATGGCTGGTAAAGATTTTTGATATGTCCTAAACGAATGCTTAAATAAATTAAAAACAAAACTAACATAGTCCTTATTATTATGATAATCTTTCACAGCAATAAACTCATCATCCGAACTAAAAAATACAAAATTAATTTTTTTATTTAATAGTTCATACAAGGATTCATAATTTTCTATCTTGTTGATTTCTTTTACTAATTTATTAGTAAAATCAAGAAGTTCTTTATCATAAACACCATTATTAATACCATCTATTAATGCAATATCTGACGGTTTATCACTTGATAAATATTTAAGAATTCTATTCAAATATGAATTCTTAATATCTTCTCCAAAAGAATCAAGCATGCCTGAATAAAATTTCCTTAAATTGCTATATTTCTTACAGCCATTGTCATGCAAAAAAACGCTAATCATCTCAGGCAAGCTTTTAATATTAATGAAGTCAACTACGGAAGAAATATCTGCTTTTAAATCCTCTTCGTACATAAAATCCCCTCTTTTTTGTGTTATTATAACACTTATTATCTATTTTTTAAACAATTAATTACCGCAGAATTCAAAAGCATAATATTAATATAATCCCCATTTAGCAAATTCTTCAAAGCCACCAATATTGTTAATATAGCTTCTAGCTATATCAACTATTTCACTATATGGTTTTCCATCTACTGTTTCGTCTCCTATAGCGCATGATATTTTAACTTCTTTATTAGTTTCCTGTGCTTTTAAAAATGCATATATATTAATACTAACATCTGCTTTAGATAAATCTTTTCCATGAAGTCCTCCACCAGTAACAGAAGAAGCCATGTCACTGCCTAGTTTCCTGTTAGTAGCACCGCTATCTACATCACTTCCACCAGTCCAGTCTCCTAGTGGATTAATAATGGCTCCTGGATAGTCTTTTTCTAGCTCTTCTCTAGGAGCATTACTCTGGCATATTACTAACTTTTCTCCATCTAATATATATTTACCATCAGTAGGATACTTGGCGTAAATAGCCCTAGCTATCTTAGATAACTTCTTCTCTTCATCTTTTAGTGGTACTCCTTTAAAAATACCATTATCCCCGCATCTAATACTTCCATTTTGGTTATCATCAAGATGAACGTCTTGCTTAACAACTAATAAATCTAGTTTTAAATTACCAGCTATTCTTTTAACTATGCTATCTACTTCTTCAAAACTATATTCTTCACTAGTCTCTATGATAATATGACAATAGCCGTGTCCTAGTAAAACTTCTACTGCTACTTTAGGATTATTACTCTTCTTATAACCTAAATCAACTAAAGCACCAGCTATTCTATCAGCAAGTTTATCTGGATGAGAAGGATTAACTTTTTCTATCATAATTACCTCCTTTCTACATCTTATAAACAAAAAAATACTCAAGATAACCTTGAGTATAAAAGTTATCTTATAGATCTAGCATTACCACCTAACTTAATAGGTTGGTGTGACTTCATCGGGCTAGTCCCTCCATCACTCTTTATAAGATGTATTTAAATAATATCACTTAAACAGTTGAGTGTCAAATATATAAGTTAAGTAAACTCCTTAAATATTTCTTCTAATTCCATAATTCTACTTGCCTTAATCACAAGACCCAAATTGTTTGGTATATGAATAATAGACCTCGGCTTAGTTGGTACATAATCGAATACTATATCACCGGCACTTGTATGTTGAGGACCAGCGTATAACAATCCCAACAACCTTACTCTAGAGCCAATATGTAGTCCATTTTTATTGCTGTATGAATTCTCGTTGCATAAGAAAACGGGTGATCCACTTGATCCCGGGAAGCAAGCCATATCTATCAAAAACTCTTTTTTATTATTGTAATCATTTTTGATATGAGTTGAAGTAATTCCTTTTCTAATAATTGGTTTGTTATTATATGCATCTTCAAGCCCATCTGGATAGCCTATCATAATTACATCTTCCATTGCAGAACATTCAAGAATTTCTGCATCTGTTATTATTAAGGAAGTATCAAAACTACCCTTGAAAAGTTTTATACTACTGTTCCTTATAACATCCTCAACTCCAGCAATCACAATTGCACACAAATCCACGCTTTTATCCGGATGGTTTATTATTTTATAGTCTTCCATAGTAATTACAAACTTTTCTTTATCTAACGGATTATTATAACCATCAGCTTTACAAATAGATATTTGAATTTTAGTCGCTCCTGCTACAACATGTTTATTCGTCAAAACAACAGGTTGGCATGTTTTCTTTTCATAATCCGCATTAAAATTCATAAAAAAGCCAGTTCCAATGGATTGGTTCCCATCTTGCAAATACGAAACAATTTTAGTCGTACAATATGTTAACTGTTCTGAAATACTCATATTAACCTCCCAATTATTAATAACGAATTGCTAATAAAGCAACATTTAACTCGTTAACACAAATATTTTATAAATATTTTTTAAAAACCATCTGCATTTTCGCAGCTATATCAATAGTTTTGTTAATCAATTCATCATAATTAGAATGATCATCATAATCTAGACCGGTTAAACTATACTTAATTCTGCTAACTAAACCAGAGCATTCTCTATCCCAGTCTAATTTCAATTCCAATTCTTTTTCAATGTTTTCCTTATAATCGACTAATTTATCAAAAAATGTATAATCGTCTTTCATATATAGCCCTATTCTTATTAATTTATCGGAATTAACTAATTCTATTGCTATATGGCTCTTACTAGATCCGATTGCAACATTATACCAATGATGAGGGCTTGCCTTTCGTATATTAAATGGTTTACCCTTACTTTCAAGTATTTCATTGAACTGAGTCCAGAATTGTAAGCATTCAGTCCTTGCCCTATTTAAAGATTTTTCCAATCCATTAATACTAGAATATTTATTATTTTTTATAAATTCATTAGGCTTTTCTATAACTTCAAACATTGGAGCAGGATCAGAATCACCAATACAATATGCATGAAGTTCAATAAGAAAGAAATTAATATCATCATTAGTATTATTATTTAACCATTCAATTGCACTTCTATGCTCTTCTCTAGCTTTTTTTACTATCCATACTACCACATTAGCATTTAAGCCTGATGCATAAGTGATTATTTTTCCTAAATGGTCATGGTTAGATGCTTCTAATTGGTTCTCAATTATAACATTAGTATTACTAGTTTCATCTTTAGCAAAAATATCGCATTCAAACGAACCTACATGTTCTTCTCTTCTAATGTCAGTTAAATTTAAACCTAAAATATCATTTAGATATTCAATGTTTTCTTCTTTGGCTAGCCAAACAGAAAAATCACGTTCTTCATTCTTCCACAGGTTTCTAATATCTACTTCTCTTAACTTTCCTATATTCATAATTATCTATTTCCCTTTAGCTTATTATGGTGTTGACAAAGCATTTGGCAATTCTTTATATTAGTAGCGCCACCTTTACTCCAAGCAGATACGTGATCAGCTTCCATCTCATTTATCTCATAATGCTTGTCTATCCCTTGAGCTTTGCAGTCAGGACAAATTCCGCCTTGTTTGTTATATATGATTTGTTTTGTCTTTTCATCAAATACTCTAATATTTAACATTCTATAGTCTTCAGGATGATGATTGGTTAAAACATACTCAAATATTCCCTTTTTATCGGATACATATGGATCGCTAAATAATTGTTCTGCCTCAGATCTTAGATTGTTACTATTGTATTGATTATTATGATACTTATTATATAATAATCCCCATTGAACATTATCCATTTTGTTCTTATATATAGCATTCTTATTTGTATCTAAGTATAGTTGTTCAACCCAATTAATAACACTAACAAAGTATTGCCATAACTTATCGGCATCTTGATCATTTTGATGCTTAGCCATATAATCCTCTATATCAATTCCCTGTGCATTTGATATCCAATATAACGCTCTTTCTAAATAAGCTTGTCTTAATGTGTCACCACTCATATACTTATTGGCCATATTATATGCCGCACAATTTGTTTTACTGAAATGTCTTTTAGCATCATATAACCAGGGTCCAGTATACATAGCATTTCTCATTTCTTGATCGGTTAATTTTTCACCAGCTATGTTTATTATTTTAAACCAATCCAGTTTTTCTTTATCAGTACCCTCACAAATATAAATCATTAACTTGTAATCTAGAATTGCATCTTTTTCTGCTTGAGTTAAGTTGTTAAAGCCTCTGTAATTTAAAGAAAAATCTCCATTAACATATTGACACACACTTAATGTTCTTTGTTGGCCATCCAACAACTCATATGAATCACCATTTTTTACCCAGTACATAACATTTAATGGGAAGTTCTTATTAATTGTATCAATAACCGCATTTCTTTCCTTCTCATCATAAATAAACTCCCTTTGATATGGGGGTCTTATGTCAAGATGGCCACCGTAGCCAACAACACCATCTTCCTGGTTATCTACATATCCGTTAACAACATCTCTTATTTTTATTTCATGCAGCTTTATTTCCATTACTTCCATCCTCACTTTCATCAATTCTTTGAATAATAATCCGACCATATGGACTTCCACCTGGCTGGCCATTATCTGACAATCTCAAACCATTTCCTATTTTTCTTTCGCTTACAGAATAAGGAAATGAATATTTCACTTCGTTGCTGATCCTATCTATATAAGAAATAGTTTTCTTGTTTTCAGTTACTGTATGTATATACTTCTTCTCAATATTAGAACCCAACCCTATTATTCTAAACTGTTCCGGATTATATTGTTCCAAGAAAGATATTGGAACTCCCATGTGTCCGGAATAATCGCTAGGTATATTGCTAACTAAGCTAACATCGATTCCGTCATAATTATAATATTCCTTATAATCGCCGTTTTGATAAGTCTTATACAGTATTAGTCTTTCATGACGTTTATCAATATCTAAGTTTGTGTACCATCTCTTATTGCCAAATTTTTTTATTTGTTTATCAGGCTGAACAAATGACTTCACAGCATTATAACCTAACCACACCTGATTGTTTTTTAAGTAATTAAAGAAATCTCTATATGTAATCCAATTCAAATCCCCAATTACTAAAAACTTTTTGTTATTATTCATTAATAACGGAATATATTCTTCACTTGCTAGACTAAAAGGAGGATTAGTAACTACAACATCCGCTTCCTTCAATAATTTTACACACTCATCGCTTCTAAAATCACCGTCCCCTTTCAGCAAAGACAATGTATTTTTCTTATTTTTAATCAAAAATTCAATATCGCTTAAATCTACAGCGCCATCTCCATTTGCATCATCAATCTCATTAATTACTATTTTATACGCCTTTTGTTTTCTATCTTTTATTTCATAATTTAAATCAAACAGCGATAATTGTTCACCAACAATCGGAGAACTACCGTAACAAGTACATATTAATCGTTTTAGTTTTAAACTATTAAAATTCAAGGCAAAATACTTAAAAAAATTAGATTCAAAAGGATCATCACAATTACACAAAACGATTTTGTTTTCAAAGTGTTTCTTATAATGTTTTAATTCATTTTCTATATCTGACAACAGCGTATAAAATTCATCATTTTTAACTTCCTTAGCTTTTCTCAAATTATCACTTTTAGCCATACTGCACATCACTCCAAAAGATTAATAAAAATCTATTTTTATTATATCATAATTTTTAAAATCCACGAAATATTAATAAAATTATCAAAAAAGATTAGAATTCCTTTCTAATCATATCGACTATAAGATATCCATGTGATTTTACTTTAATATCAGGCAATATGTTTGACGCCCATAAATCTTCAATAGTTTTAGGTTTTATTTCTAATAGTTTTTCTAATTCTTCATCAGTAAAAATATAATATTCAGGTATATTCTTTTCTTTAGATCTATTTGCTCTGAAATCTATTAACCTTTGTCTTAGATCAAGACTTTTGCAAAGCTCGTTTTTATAGTACTCATAATAATCTACCTTTTTACTAGTAGAAAAGTGAATATATGATTTAGCTACCCTTTCCATTTCGTTTCTTGATTCTATATCATCTGATTCAAGTGCATCATTATAGTCTTTTTCTATCAATCTTACTAAAGAATCGGATTTTATTACTTTATCTCTAACATATTTAGGCGCATTATGTGTATCTAATATAGTATCTGGATTAGAAAAAACCACCAACACCCTTCTATAGTGATCGAATTTATCGTTTGCAAATACTTTTATAAGTTTTGATGTATTATCCTCCCACATTTTTCTTATTACTTCCCTTTGAGCCTCTACTTGTCTTAAAGGTGATTTCATTCCAGTTTTAACAATTTTTCCATTAACATTATATTTTCTTACAAAATCACCCTTACTATCTACAGTAATATCGCCTATTAAATTTTTACATTCCACATAATAGATAAATATAGGAGTAATAATAATATAATCTATCTGAGCAGTCATATCAGCATATTCATATTTAACATCTCTTAATACATACATGCCTATATGAGATTTCTTAAGTTGATATGCTATTTCATTTTCTCCTTCTAATCCTTTTCTAGCCATATATAGTTCGTCATCTATTCTTTTGTTATTAGGAAACTCTCTTTTTAGCCTTATTAAAGCATCATACTGTCTTTGAAGATCACTATCTTCTTTATAAAATACAGTGTCTTTAAAAGCTAAAGCATTTTCTATCATTTTAATTAGATCCATATGAATATATCACCATATTAAGTATAGCATAATGGTTTAATATTTCTTTAATTTTCTATAAAATAGAAAGTGTTTTAACATTTTTTTACATATTATTTCAAATAAGAACATAATTCCAGCCTTTCTTTTGCATTATTTTATATTAATAAAAGAGTTAATACTTAGATTATAGTCAAATTTTTAGGGCATACAAAAATCGAGGAGGCACTAAATACATATTCTCATATGTTTAGTACTACACTCGACTCAGTTGTTTCTGTTATAGATAGCTTAGAAGACTAAGCTATTTTTTAATATATATCTCGCTCATGCTCAGCATATAATTTTAAACTTTTTGAATACTCATACAAACATTTAGCAAAAATATCATATGAATGTTTTTCTAATTCATGAGCTTTATTTTTATATTCATCTGCAAGGTTATCATATACTGATCCTGTACCATCATAGTTGATAACACCAATTGAATTAAACGCTTCAATTTTATATCCTTCTCTAACTTTTTCATTATCATCCTGATTAATATATGAAGCAACAATATTATTAATCCACAATCCTTCTGAATCAGCAGGAGAATAAAACAACATCTTACCAATTAAATATTTTGTAATATCTAACCTGTCCTCTTTTTTTGCTAAAGTTATTGCTTTTTTTGTCCATTCATTAAATTGTTTTTTATTAATTTTGTCACCGCTTTTTCCAGGTATTACTTTACATTTTTCAAGCACATAATAGGCATTCTGAGCTGCTGATTCATTAACTATAGTAGTTTTCTTTCCAGCATCACTGTGTCTTTTATAAGCTAAGCATATTAATTCTAAAAATATCGTTGGATCATTTTGAATTTTATTACATATTGTTACCGGTCCGCAATCTTCATCTAGCAATCTCATATAAGACCATTCTAGCTTAAATAGTTTATCTTCGTCATATTTATTTTTTTGTAAATATGATATTACTGACTTAATAGAATATTGAATAGATCCAATACTATCTTGCTTAGATAAATACTTTTCTAAACATTCAAATGCTAAGTCCATATCTATATCAAGTTTTTCGTTTATACCACAATAAAGAATATCAATAGCATCACTATATAGTTTGTATTTATATTTCATTTTAGTGGCATAGTTTAACTCGTCAGAATTCTTCACAAATCTAACAAAATTTCTTTTCCAATATGCACCAGGGTATTTAAGATTACTGGCAACCTTTTCCCAGGTTTCAACATTGTTTGGCATTTGAAGAAAAAAATTAGTTTTCTGTGCATTATTTAAATTAGCTATTTCGTTCTCAATTATGTAGTTTTTATTATTAATGATATCATACTTAACAATCCCACATGCTAGAGAAACAATATTTTTGTTAGAGTTATCCAATTCAGAAATTATTAATTTATAATCATGCTCGTCAAGACAACCTGATTCAGCTAGTGACATGCCAAGTGAGAATGAATTCTTAAGTTTCTTAGAAAATTCAATTAATTCAGTTATACTATTATTTGAATATAATTCACTAGCTAATTTATTACGCTTGTTTTTTAACCCATTTTCTTCATCACCATACTCGTCTTCCAATTCCCATTCATTTTCATCAAAGTATCTTATATATTCATAATCTAAACTAAATAGGTCATTTTCTAATTTTTCAAGAAGTTTTAATTTTCTGATATCTTCTTCAGCTTCTTTATAACCATATTTTTTAAATCTTATCAAATAATTCTTTATACTGTTCCATACCTTGTATTTCTTGTAAAAATCTTTAAAACTTAATGTGCAAACCTTTATTTTATCAATAACATAGTCAAGTAAAAGACCTCCAAGATGTGAAAAATCTTCAACAACATTAATAATAAAATCTACACTATTTCCCTCATTTTCAAAACAAAAATCAAATATATTGCGTTCTTCTTCATACACATCTTTATATGTTGGAGTTTCAAACTCATATTTATAACAATATTTAAATTTTGCTATTTCATAAGAGTATGACACACGACCAGGAAGAAGTTTTTCAAGTAACCTTAGTGTCATTTTCTTAGAATATCTATACATGTTTTTTATTGCTACAAGTCTTTTGTCCATTGATGCCATTGTTTGGGGCATCCAAGGTAACATTATTATTGCCAAATTATCAATAATGCTATCATCATATTCCGATAATTGAATAAGTATAACACTACTTCTAATTAAATAATCTTCTAATTGAGCAGTTAAATTTAAACCATAAACTAATTCTTTTAAATAATTAGTTCTAATAAAATTATCCTCTGATTCGTCTTTTAATTGATTAATAATCTCTTTCTTTTTCAAAACTTCATCATTAAAAGACAAATAAGTATCTGGATCAAGCTCAGCAAAATAAGTTAATAGATCAACAGATGACATAATCGATTTCCAATCATTAACATCAATTACTTTTTTTAATAAAGTAAATTCAATATTATGAAATGACTTTTTACAATTAATTAAATCACTACTATTAGATTTTAATATTAATAGTGTATCCATCAATGAATATCTTAAGTTATCAGAGTATTTGTTATATTTTCCATACCATTGAGCAAATTGTCTTTTGTCATTTGAGAGATCATATTTAGGCTTTTTCTCTGATTCTACCTCTAAAACTATTTTTTCAAATTCTTTAATATCATCTTCATGTAAATAAGTACAATTATCTTTAATGATAGAGGACTTATCACTAAGAGACCAAATGTTTTTCTTATATTCTATAAAATCCGGATTATTAGTTAATAATGCATTTAAGTATTCAGCAATAGAATCATAGTTCATCCTAAAATATTTAGAAACAATATTTTTATCATTTTCATTTGTATCATCCCACGAACCAATTAGTGATAGTTTTTTCATGATTGATTGTTCTTTAACTCCACCAAATCTAGCAGACTTAAAGCCATCAACTGTTTGATGCTTTTTATTTAATGATTCATAGATTTTTCTTCTTTCTTCTTCGAGTAATTGTTTAGTAGTACTACCTCTCCTAATGAATGATGTTGTTGCATAAACAAATTTGGTTTTAGTAAATTCTGAATCAGATTGAGACATTGTAGGAAAATCAGTATTGATTGAATAAACCAAATCATCATTAACTTTACCTGGTATATATAAATAGGCATATTCTTCTCCATTTGTATATTTTATAACATCTGAAATAACTGTTGGTCTTGGAGAAATTTTATCCATTAACCCTTGTATTTCATCATCCTTATACCACAAATTCCAATCTAATTTACTAAGCTTATAATGATTATTTTCTTCATCCACGCCTATTACAATAAATTTGTCTTGTCCTAATCCGTCAATAGAATTTAAAAATCCACATACATCTTTAATTAATTCTGCTTTTTTATAATGAGGATATCCCCTTTTATAATCTAAACAAGGCCCTTCAGAAGGAAGATTATCTAATATTTTTAATACATCATTTTTAATGTTTTCATCTATCATAACCTTACCTCCTTGTTTTATATATTATACCATAAATATAAGCTCTTCGGATTAGAAGAACACATTTTTTATTATAGAACTAACCCACATGGACAGTGTTCAATCGTACCTTAACTTGTTTCTATCGTACCTAAATCGTACCTAATAAAGCAAAAAGCCCGTAAATACGGGGGCAAAAACAGGTGCAATTTAATGGCAGGTGGAAGAGAGCAGAAAATCTGCATGCAAAAACATACAAATATCTACTAAAAGTCCCAGGCTTTCCCTTTTATTCCTTATATTATATAAAAAATTGTTTATTTTTTAATAAAAATATAGTAGTATAATGGTGAAAAAAGGAGGTTTATATGGAAAAAAATGTAAAAGCTGTAATAATATGTATAATTAGCGTATGTTTAATTGGTGGACTATTTATACTAATAAATAGTAAGAAGGAAGAAGAACCAACACCTACTCCAGAACCAGTAGTTGAACAAGTAACTATATCATTTGATTCTGATGGTGCAGGAACAATACAAGATAAAACCATTGAAAAAGGTAATACAATATCATTACCTATGCCTGAGAAAGACGGATATGATTTTATTAAATGGGTCAATGAAGAAGGTAATAAAGTAACCAATACAACAGTATATAATAGGAATACTAAACTAAAAGCTATTTGGGAGAAGAAAAATATAATTGTTGAAGAAAAGGAACCAGATGAGGTTAAACCTATTACTAATAATGAAGTAGTAATAGTTAAACAAGTAATTAAATATATTGTACCTGAAACAGGTAAACTTATAGATCTTGATAATTATGGAGTTCTTCAAAATGTATTTGGTTTAAACAAAGCAATACTTGAAAATCAATTTACACAAGCAGGATTTAAAAATGCAACATATCATCTAGATGGAAATGGTGCACTTTCAATATCATATCCAATTTTTGATATTTCTAATGGTAATTATAAAGACGATTATGTAGTATCTAACTTTGAAGCAAGAAATACAATTAATTATTTTACAAATAGTAATAATTATTCTGCATATAAAGTCCCATCAGAAAACTTAAGAGGAAGTATTAATGATATTGCTGACTTGTTGAGAGATGTATTTGATTATAACTCAAATAACTATATTGGATTCAAATATTCTAACGGTGGTATTTCTTTGTTTAAGGCGCTTTCTTATTTCAAAGATGAAACACTCAATCCAAATGAGTCATATACAGATATTAAAGATTTTGGATCTGTTTCAGAGGATATGATCACCAGAGATTTTGGTCAGTTTGAAGGGCTTGTAGAGGCAATTGATACATATAAAACTAATGGTGGACTTTTAGAAAATCTTAAATGCACATATTCATCCGATGGAAAGATGATGCTTACACAGAGGAAGCTTGTTGAAAAGAATCAAGATGTATCAACTAATCTGGATACACTTCAAAGTAGTGTGATCACAAGTATGCTTGGTAAGTTTGGGACAACATATTCATGGGGGGGCAGTCCAAGTGATATTCCGTATTCTGTGATTGATGAGATAGCAAATGCTGATCCTGATGAGGCGAATGCAAATGATAGAACATTTAGTCAAGAAGAGATAACCGCAGCAACTGCGATTAAGGATACGATAGATGCTGCATTTTCAAATGTTACGGATGCAAAAGAAAATGCTCTTGCAGAATCAAAATTTAAGCTTGTTAATCTTAATGGCGATGCCGGTATTATTATAAAATATACTTCAACTGAGGAGGAAGAGCTTTCGTTCCCCGGAGGAGTCAAAGATCTGACAAAAAGTCAGAAGTTTAATCGTATTCCGGCAGATACATTAGACAGCAATGATTACAAGAATAATTTTGTTTTTAACGGAAATCCTCCGGCATATGTATATCAGAATAAGAATCTTTATGGCAAATCGTATTATGTTGCGAATGACCTTTTGACAAGAACGTTTAAAGGAGATAACAGTCAGGCAGTTGATTTTATAAAAGCAGTATTTCCTGATGCATCCTATATGAATTTTGATCCTAACGCGGAATATGACATGGTTATAAATGAAAAAGGTGAAGTTACGATCAAGCATAAGGTGCAGGATACAACAACTTATCCTGTTCTTACTG
>JAEEGL013101141.1_pt1 | contig 75788 bp, 73 predicted proteins | sample 9134231 | NCBI WGS metagenome assembly JAEEGL01 (sample SAMN16246548, study PRJNA631951) | gut metagenome | biome: gut microbiome; feature: rumen; material: fiber-attached | host: Bos | place: Iran: Karaj | collected 2018-10 | reverse complement strand
GTCGCATTGGTGGTGCCGTCGATTTTAGAAATGAGCTCACCTGTTAGGCTGACATAAGTGCTAAGAGTGCGTTCAATATTCCAGCCATTAACGGCATGGCGGTTGAAGGCCGGGAATTCTGCAGGATTGACGTCAAAACGTTCGTCAAAATCTTGTTTTAGGGCTTCTTCTGGAAAGGTAACCTCGCCTTTTGGAGGCTGGAGAGAGTCCCAGTTGGTGGAAGTTTCGGAAGATGTGGTGATTTTTTCGTTTGTCATGTTTGTTTTTGAAAATTCTTATTTTTGTTATAGCACACACCTCTGTTTTTGTCAAGATGTAACGGATGCTTTTAGGTGTGATATAATGAAAGCATGAAATTTGCAAGTAGTTACGAACCGGGGGAATTTGAATCAGATATTTATGCAGCGTGGGAGGCTGGAGGATTTTTTGACCCAGTCGTGGCTACGGTGCCAGTTGACGACGACTCGAACGGTGTAGACGACCGTGAGGAAAGCGCCAACAATCCTAAGACCTACTCGATTGTGATGCCACCACCAAACGCCAATGGTAACTTGCACATTGGCCATGGTTTAACTATTGCAATTGAAGATTCTTTGATTCGTTACTATAGACTTCGCGGTCGTTCCTCCTGGTATGTGCCAGGGGCAGATCACGCTGGTTTTGAAACTTGGGTGGTGTATGAGCGCGCGCTTGAAAAAGAGGGCCACACTCGCTTTGAGTATTCCCGTGATGAACTTTACGCCAAGGTTTGGGATTTCGTGGCGATGCAACGCGGTAACATGGAGCTGCAACTTCGCGCACTTGGCGCCTCTTGTGCTTGGAATGATTTGACCTTTACCCTTGATGAAAACGTGGTGAACCGCGTGTACGATACCTTTGAAAAAATGTGGAAAGACGGCATGATTTACCGTGGCGAAAAGCTGGTGAACTTCTGCCCGAAGCACCAAACGGCGTTTGCCGATATCGAGGTGGAGCACAAAGATGAAAAAGGCCATCTGTGGGACATTGCTTACCAATATGATGGCGGCGAAATTATTGTTTCTACCACTAGGCCAGAGACTTTGTTTGGCGATACAGCCGTGGCCGTGAACCCAAATGACACTCGCTACACCGAGATTGTGGGCAAAACTGTGCGTTTGCCACTGACGGGTCGCGAGATTCCAGTAATTGCCGATGAACATGCCGACCCAGAGTTTGGTACCGGCGCTGTAAAGATTACTCCGGCTCACGATTTTGACGATTTTGAAGTGGGTGAACGCCACAATTTGCCACGCATCCAGGTAATTTCTGAAGATGGCCACATGATTAACGTGCCAGAAAAATATGCTGGCATGGCCAAGGAAGATTGTCGCAAGGTAGTGCTTGAAGATTTGAAAGAACTTGGGCTTCTTCGTGGTGAGAAAGCAATTTCGCACGCGGTGGCACACTGCTACAAGTGTGGCACGGTGATTGAACCGACTTTGAAGGAGCAATGGTTTGTGGATGTTGAGAAGTTGGCGGCTGAGGCTATCAAACACCTCAACAATGATGAGATTAAGTTTTATCCTGAAAACAAGCAAAAAGTTTTGGTTAATTACCTGAAGAATTTGAAAGACTGGAACATTTCGCGCCAGATTCCGTGGGGCATTGCGATTCCAATGTTTAAGAAGGTGGATGCCGGCGCGACCGACGAGCCAGATTGGATTTTTGACCGCCGTGTGAATCTCAAAACGATTGAAGTCGCGGGTGTGAAATACGAGCGCGATGAAGACACCTTTGATACGTGGTTCTCTTCTTCGCACTGGCCAATTATTTGTACGAACTGGACCGAAGGTAACGTAAACCCATATTATCCATTGAACGTGATGGAAACTGGCGCGGACATTTTGTTTGCGTGGGTAGCCAGGATGATTATGATGGGCATTTATGTGACTGGCGAGGTGCCGTTTAAAGAGGTGTACTTGCACGGTTTGGTGCTTGATGCGCACGGCAAGAAGATGTCTAAGAGCAAGGGTAATGTGATTAACCCACTCGAGCTCGTGACGAAGTATGGTTCGGATGCCTTTAGAATGGGAATCTTGCGTGGTCGTTCGGCTGGGCTTAACCAGGCATTCTCGGAAAATTCTGTGATGGCCGGCCGCAACCTTTGTAACAAGCTTTGGAACATTTCACGTTATGTGCAATCAATGGTGGATGAGAATCCGTCTGATGAGCCAGCTAAGACCGACAACATGGGCGAAGACTGGATTTGCCGCGAGATTGATAGCTGCCTAACGCAAGTCGAACAAGATATGAAGACTTATCGCTTTGCTGAAGCGGTAGAAACTTTGCAAACTACGATTTGGGACAAATATGCAGACTGGTTTATTGAATCGCAGAAGATTTACAAGAATGTACCACTTCTTAAGAAGACACTCGAAACTCTGTTAATTGCGCTTCATCCATTCGCGCCATTTGTGACGGAAGCGATTTGGCAGAACTTGTCGTGGACTGATGGTATGATCATCAACCAAAAATGGCCACAGAAGCTCAAATTTGACGAAATTTCGGCTGCTAAGTTTGAAAAGCTTATGGATATCGTAGTTGAAGTGAGAGGCACCTTACAGGCCCTTCCAGGTGGCTCTAAATGGCCGCTCCTCTATGACAATGACTCGCTCGTGGCTGATAACGCTGGTTTGATCAAGACACTTTCTAAGGTGCCAGAAATCGCGGCGCTAGATGGTTCCCCACGCGGTATTCGCTTGGCGCTCCCTAACCAAGAGATTTATTTGGACGTGCCAGAAAAGGTTGTAATAGAGTACAAGGAAGCTTTGACCGAGCGGATTCTCTCTGTTGGCCGCGAACTTGATGCGCTTAATGCTCGCATGATGAATCCAAACTACGTAGATAAAGCGCCAGCTGCGCTCGTGAAAGAGACGCGCGATGGTATCGCCGAGAAAACTGCTTTGATTGAGCGGTTGAAACGCGAACTTGAAGTGATTAAATAGCAAGAAGCCGGGCGGATGCCCGGTTTTTTGTGACAGTGGTTGCGCTTGCTAAAATCGTCATTTTGTGCTATAATAATAGAAGGCGGGGGCGATATTTTTTTAACCCCTGCACTTTGACAATTTGGAGGTGATTTGATGGATATTTATGAAGTGATGAAGGTTTATTTTTTAGTAAACCTTTATACGTTTGGAGTTGTTTGTTTGCTGATTTGTCTGCTTTGTCTTGGGCTTGGCATTCGTGCTGTGGCCGGCGGTTTGGCTAAAGGGCTGGACCGTATCGAAACGTGGCGGCAACAGCGCAAAACTACTAAACGTTTGCAACGGAGTAGAGAGGGATGGTTCATTGAGGATAATCTCAGTGATGTTCCTGGAAACTATGCTGATTTTTATGAAGGGACATAAAGAAAGAGGTGGTGAATAATGCCGGTATTTGGAGTGATCTGCATCGTATTAGGAATGATAGCAGGCTGTATATGCTGTCTGGTGTTGTCTAAAACGGCGGATAAGGCATATGGTATAGTAACTGATTACCTTAAAGAGTGCCAAACCGCAGTGAGTGAGGATGAATTAAACAGATTAAAGGATGGGGCTAAAGCTACTGTAGGGCAAAAGCTGGTTCCCCTCATGATCGTGTTTTGTCTTATTCCGATCTTTGCACTTGCATTTGTATCGGATGAGCTCTGCTGCGATGCTTATTACACTGTCGGGTTTTTAATCGGCTCGATCGTGCAGTTTATAATCACCGAATCCAAATCAAAAGGGTCACAATAGTGGCCCTTTTTGCATGAGCATTAACAGAGGTGCTTATGCTTGCAATTAGGGGTGACCTCTGTTATAATCTGTTACGCGAACTTACAGTGCCTTTATGCCGGGCATTGGTTGTTTAGTATCTTACAAGAAAGGGAGGTACATGTATATGTACTATGGCGTTCTTTTTGTCACCATTTTGGTGATGGTGTATGTGATGGCCACATACGTAAGAATTAAGAAGATGCCCGAAGGCACTCCCGAGATGGTTAGACTCTCCGGTATTATCCGTGATGGTTCACGTACGTTTCTTTGGAGACAGTTTAAGGTGATTGCAGTACTTGCTGTGATTCTTACAGTCTTTTTTACTGTCTTCGTTGAGACATGGAGTGGTCTAACGTTCCTTCTTGGGGCGGCTATGAGCTCTGCTGTTTGTATACTTGGTATGGACAATGGTACTTATGCTAACGTGCGTACCACGAACAGAGCGCGTACTACTTTGTCGCTCGGAGAAGCTCTAAAAGTAGCCTTAATGGGTGGAAGCGTTCCTGGGCTTGCAGTTCAGGCTTGCGGAACCTTCGGTTTGGTTTTGATTCTGTGTATTCGTGACGGAATTGACCCCTCTGGTAAGGGTTACGGATTGGTTAAACTCTCTTCCTGTAACCCGGGCGTTATGATGATAACCACCTTTGCACTTGGTTGCTCTACCGTGGCAATGTTCAATCGTGTTGCCGGCGGTAACTATACCAAGGCGTCTGATGTCGCTTCTGATATCACCGCAAAGATTCGTCATCATCTGTCTGAAGACGACCATCGTATTCCTAGCGTAATTGCTGACTTTATTGGAGACCTGGTGAACGATATTGCCGGTAACTGCTCTGACCTTTTGGAGAGTTATGTTGCTACGATTGCAGCTTCCATCGCGATTGCAGTTTCTGTTTTCAATAAGTCTGAGACAGCAGCAAGAAGCTTGTTCGATGCCACGGTTATGTTCCCTGTCCTTTTGGCAGGTTGTGGTCTCTTGAGCTGCTTGATTGGTATTGCTTCTGTTGTATTCCGCAGGAAGTTGAGTGACTCGGCGTCTAAGGAGCTGGATATGGCTACGTATGTTTCCACTGCCCTTACGATGTTTGGAAGTTTGGTTATTTCCTACTTCGTATTTAGCAAGGAAGAAGTGTACGATAGCTTTAGATTCGGCTGGGCGTCCCCGTTTATTTCGGCGATGATTGGTATTTCCATCGGCGTAGCAATTGGTAAGATTACGGAGTATTACACTTCTGACGACTCTGCGCCTACACAGAAGGTTGCTAAGAGCGCTCCTGAGGGTGCTGCTTTCTTGGTAACGCGTGGCGATGCTTTGGGCGAGCGAAGCGTTCTTATTCCTGGTCTTTGCCTGGCTCTTGCTATTATGGCGTCGTTCAAGGTTTGTGGCTTCTATGGTGTTGCTATTGCGGCACTTGGAATGCTTTCATTCGTTGGTACGACCGTATCTATCGACGCGTTTGGTCCGATTTCCGACAATGCTGGTGGGCTGGCTGAAGCATGTGTTGATATCGAGGATCCTGATAAAGTCAGAGACATTACCGATGAGCTAGACGGTGTTGGTAACACAACAGCGGCAATCGGTAAGGGCTTTGCCATTGGATCGGCTGCACTTGCCACAGTATCATGGATTACCTCGTATGTGAGCGGTTATTCTGCCGGCGAACCGATTCTAAACATTGCTTCGGCTGTCGTATTGGCCGGTGCAATCGTTGGCGTCTCGCTGATTGAATACTTCTCGGCTTTGCTGACTGATAACACGATTGATTCGGCTACCAAGATGGCAGATGAAGTTGAAGAGATGCTTCCGGATATCTTCTCTGGCAAGGTAGATCCTGACTACAACAAGTGTGTTAAGTCGGCGACTGACTACGCATTGAAGAAGATGGTTGTGCCGTCCGTAATTGCACTCTTTGTGCCAGTTATAGGAGCATTCCTGTTTGGTCTGGAATTTGTCGGCGGTATCTTGATCGGTGCTACCCTTGCGGCAATCCCGAAGGCAATCTATATGGGTAACTCTGGCGGTGCCTTTGACAACGCCAAGAAGTACATCGAGAAAGGAAGGCTTGAAGGACATGGAAAGGGTTCGCCTGCTCATGAGGCAGCCGTAACTGGCGATACTATCGGCGATACCCGTAAGGATGTGGTTGGCGTGGCACTTGATATCTTCATCAAGATGATGAGCACCGTTGCCAACATTATGATGCCGTTACTTCGCAATATCGCATTGTTCAAATAAGACAGTGGCAGGCATAGGCCGCTGTAAGTACATTAATTCCCTGGGAGAAATCCCAGGGAATTTTTGTGACCTCTTTAGTCGCTCTTGCATTATATTAGTTTTTATGCTATAATTGTTGTGATGTAGGTGTTTTTTTGTGCATCTAAGATCTTTTACAAGAGGATTGGTTTTTGCCACAAAGGAGGTGGGATATGAGTTTATGGTTAGGTTTGCTTTTCGCTGAGGTCGGGATTAACACTCTTGTACTATTGCTTCTTTCCCGAAAAGGAAAAAAGAAGCAACTTGAGATGTATCTCTATCCTGACAGGTTTACGCCAGAGGAACGCGGCAGATGGGAGCTTATCCCGGAGGGTTTTACCAAACGAGTTCGGATTGGTGCCCACTTCTTCTTATCTAGTTTTAAGAGGAAGAAGTCGTCGCTAAAAGAGCCTTTGGCGGAGGCGTTAGACTCTGAGGATGCTATCATGTACCCTCACGAAGATTCTGCAACGCAGGCTAAAATCAAAGAGGTGACTGATAAGTTGGATAAGGCTGGTAATCTTGATTTTATGCCCACTTTTATCAAAGGATTCATTCTGTCGCTTGCAGCCCTCGCATTTGCACCTAAGGCCTATGCCTGGGTTTCTCTGATCCCATTTCTTATTGTAATGGGGTATTTCTGGGTCAATGTTCTTCTGCCCCTTAGTGTTCCAAGCAAGAAAAAGCGTCCATCGCTTGAAGCCGGAGATTGGATTTGTGATGTGGGCGTTGGTTGCAAACCCTATCAGGCTGGTCATATTGATTCGGAGTTGAGGAACGTAAAGCGGAAGAAAAGGAGGAAGTAATATGGAGGTCACACCTGATTTGTATTTCGACGAAATCAGCATTTTACCGCCAGAAAGGACCGCCAAAGAGCGGTTTCGTGCGAAGCTGTTCTACTTTACGCACGTAGATTGGTATTTTGTCGAACGCAGAAACTATAAGGTTTTCTGCGAGAGGTTTAATACGGAGACGGATCCTTATTATGTCGTTTTTGAGCATAACCCGAGAAAGGCTGCGCTGCAGCGTAGCAAGTTTTTGTATGATCCTGCGGCCTATGAGCGCGCACCTTCTGGCGGCATACTCTATCGGATAGCCATTCTACTGGCTAGCCCGGTGCTGTTGCCGATATACCAGATTTTAGAGTGGCGTGACATCCGGCGGATTCGTCTTGAACACCGTCGGTTGATGCATCCATAGAAAGGAGATAAGTATGAAGCCAGATACTTTAGGCGACTGCAAGAAGGACGTTTTTGCAGTATTGTGGGACTTAAAATTCTCTCTTGAAGAGAAACTGCTCCCTCGCTCTGCTCGTAGTGATGAGGTTAAAGAGGCAAAGCCTTCCTATTCCAAAACCGTTCTAGAAAATGGTGATACCGTTTTCGCCGGATGGTTTGGTATAATGGTTTTCGACAAAGATGGAAGGCCAAAACTTCGAGGCTCTTCCGACGGAAGAACTGTCGAAAAATTTTAACGTAAAAAGGTCGCTTTTATTAGCGGCCTTTTTCATTTCTTGTAGGGGAGCTTTTGTTCCCTTTTGTATTTTTCAAGGCAGGCTGGGCAGAGAGCGCGGTATTCGATGGAGGTCTTGCCGTCGTCAATGAGGATGTCTGGACCAGTGGTGACAAGTTTACCATCGAGAAAACGGGTGTTAACGGTGGCTTTTTTGCCACATTCGCAGATGGTTTTGAGTTCTTCGATGTTGTGGGCGATCTGTAAGAGGCGGGTGGCGCCTTCGAAGCCGCCATCGTCTTGGCGGAAATTGAGGCGGAGGCCGTAGGCGATAACAGGGATGTTGAGTTTAACGGCGACGAGCATGAGTTCGTCGGCTTGTTTTGGGGTTAAGAATTGGGCTTCATCTACAAGCACGCAAGCGACGTGCGGGAAGGCTTGGCTGATGACGTCGTATAGGTTTACTTCCCTGCCAAAACAGAGGTCTGTTTCCCTTTCGGGCCCGATGCGGGTGAGGAGTTTGGCGCCGTTTTTGGTGTCGGTTTTTGGTTTAATCACGCAAACCTTATGGCCGCGCTCTTCGTAATTGAAGGCGACCTGCAAAAGCTGCATGGTTTTGCCGCACCCCATAGCTCCGTACCTAAAATGAAGTTTTGCCATATTTCCCTTTTACTTATTTTATCATATGTGGTATAATAGAGAAGACAGGAAATTTACCTGTCAAATTTTTTTGCACATTTACAGGAGGGTTCAAAGTATGTGGACATTTGAGGCTTACCTCAACACTTTGCGTCGTTTTCATTTGGATGTCTACCAGTGTCAACGAGACAAAAAGATTGTTATGGTTGAGAGTCAGAACGAAGAAGCTCTGGACACCATAGACGATATGCTGGAACAGCTGCATATTGGCTCTACTGAGCGCAGCAAGTCGCAGGTTACCATCACTTTTGATGACCCCGCAATCGCAATTCAGTTCTGTAAAAAACTTCAATAACCAGGGGGTGGTTTAATGGAATTAACAAGTTATCAGCTGTGCAGTTTGGTTGGTCTTGCCGAAAGATTGGCCGTGATTTTTAGGAATAGCAGTAATTGCTGCTATCCTATCGTTGCACAGTCAAATGTCGTAGCGGTTACTTTCGATGGTGCTCCTCGCGCTAGTCAGATAATCTCTGAGACTTCGCAAAAGAGTAGGGGGCTGTTTGAGGTTCATCATCCTGACGAAAACTCATCTTATCTTGAGATGGTTTTCCCTGATAAGGATGTCCGGGATCGCTTCATCAATCTCTATAAAGAAAGGGGTGAGGCGTATGCCAAAGCGTGAGGGTATATCTTTTCAATAGCAGGTTACTTGACGTTGTATAGAACCCTTGAGCACTTTGGATTAAGCCGCCCCTTGGGGTGGCTTTTTCCTTGCTTTTATGGTATAATTAGTATGAGGCAGGTATTCCCTGCTATTTTGCACTTTGGAGGTGATAATATGGTAAAAAAACGTCATGATTGCACTGAGCTTCTGACGCTCGCGCGTTCGCTCGTGGATCACAATTGCTCATATTTTCGAAGAGACGGCATGTGGGTATCTATCTATTATGTGTGTTCTACTTTTGCCGTGAATGATTCGGTCAATTTCTTTGAGCAAAATCCATCTCTTGGAGTTTGTTTTGCAAGGGATGACTTCATTGAGTTTCAATTGTATAGTGCTTATGCCGCTAGTAGGTTAATGCACTATATTAATCAATGTCTGGAAGACCGCCGCCCTTAGGCGGTCTTTTTCATGTTTTGGATTAGTCTTCCCTAATATTTTGCGACAACTAACTTATTTCACGTTGTATTTCACACGTGATTTTTCTTTACAAATTATCGTGCTTACGTTATAAGCATTGACAAGCAGAAGCTTTTTATGCTCTAGCATAAGCTTTATCTCCCAAAATCGCTCTTTTCGATCTTGGTTGGTTTTATTTTAGCGTGAGCGGGATGCTAAGTCAAGTGGTTGCTAATATATAGGGAATTTATGATAATTTGCTTATGCTTTCTGTGGATAAATTTGTGAAATTGGTGGGGAAAAGTCCTAATTTTTCAAAAAATTTTTCGGCGCTTCGCGCCAGTACACATTTTTTAAGCCCAAAAAAGGTATTTTACCCCTTGGGTTTTCGCTTCGCGAAAACCCTTTCGGCTCCAGAAAAATTTTTGGACAGGGAATTATGGTAAAATGGCGGTATGGCATTTATTCGTAAATTCAAAACTGCTTCCGGTGCAACTGGCGTGCAGGTTTGTTACAAAGAGCAGGGAAGAGTAGTAAAAACTGTGCATGTGGGTTCGGCGAATTCTGAAGCCGGGCTAAATAAGTTGCTCAAAAAGGCGCAGCAAGTAATTGATGCCGACAAAAATCCTCTGTTCAATATCGATAAATTTACGAAAAAAGTCTAAATCTTGCGACGAATACGGTTAACTTTGCGAAGCGCCTTGTAGAGGCGATATTTTGTGCTACTAATCACCAGATCATAGGTGCCACAGTAATCTACTTCGTAGCCGCCAAAGCTCTTTTTAAAGGCGGTAAAACCAGCCCAAGGGTGGTTTTCAGGGGCGCCTTCTGGTGCAATGCCCCAAAAATCGAAGAGTTTCAGGCCTTTTTCTTTGGCGTCAAAGATAGCACTGGTTAAGAGGGCCACGGTAGCTGGGAGTTTGCGATATTCGTAATCGGCGGCGGATTGCATGTAATAGCGGGTGCCGTCGTAGTCAAAGAATAGGGAAGCAGCGATAATTTTGTCTTCGCCGGTCTCTGGGTTTTTGTAGTGGACTAGATAAAGCGAGGCGAAATCTTGGGAGAGTTCGGTTTTAAGATAATCTTCAGAGAAGGCATTGATGCCTTTTTTCTGGGCGACGGCACGCTGTAATCTAACTAGATGTTTGATGTCGTCTGGGTTTTTGGATACTTCTACACTAAGGCCTTTGTTGGCGGCTTGATTGTAGCGGGTGCGGGTGCCCTGGGCGAAGCCCGAAATAATGGCATCTTTGTCGGCGGTGAGGTCTAAAACCCACGTGTGGGCAGGATTGAGGTCTTGAGACTTCTTAAAAATAGGCCTTTTAAGCGCTTCAGACGCGTTCTCAGGGCTTTTTGGCTCAATTCTGATAAATATAGCGCTTTTGCTTTTCGCAAGACTTATGAGCTCTTCTAGGGCCTTATTAAAGCCTGCAGGAGATTTGGCTTCTGGGCCGTAGGGCACATACAAGTAATTGCCGGTTGGCGTTTTTTCAAGGGTTGCTAGATAACAAAAATCGGCAGTTTCGTTAAAAAAAGTGGTTTTTCCGAGGTCTTCTTGAAGTTTTTGCCAAGCGCGGGATTGAAGTAAGGTTGTCATATGAAATTATTATAGCATTAGAAAAGGTTTTTGAGGCGCGACAAGCAACGGTGCAAGTAATAAACAGGGGAGATCGGAAGTTCTAGGGCGCCAATTAACTCAATAACGTGGCCGTTAAAACCGCGCTTGAATTCGTAGACGCCGTAATCTTTTTTCTTGGGGTCTGGTAGGCCTTGGATGCCGTAGAAATTGTATCTTTTATAGCCTTTTTTCGCGGCGTATTGAATCATTTCCCATTGGATGGCATAGGGGGCGTCTAGTTTCATGTATTCTTCTTCCGCACCAGAGAACAAATAGATGATTTCGTCGCCGTATAGGATGAACATTGAAGCGGCCAAATCGATTCCTTCTTCTGTGATTTTTGCGATAGCGGCTAGACGCCTACTGGTTTCTTCGATGGCGGATTCGGCTAACGTTTTGGCTTCGGTCAGTTTTTGAATTTTCGCTGTATTATCTGGGTTTTTGAGGCGTTTTTTGAGATTTTCGAGCTCTTTTTGTAGGGAGCTAAGAGAAGACTTTAGACTAGCGCGGTATTTTTCGCGGTCTATGGTCGCAATTAAATATTCGACCTGATCGCCAAATAGGTCGTACATAGTTTCGTAATATTTGAGGGTTTTGTCTGTAAAGCCGCGGCGCTCACTGGTTTTTTCGGTGATCTTTTTAAAGCGTGGGAGTTCGGATTTTGATAGTTTTTCGACTTTGATTTCACGTTTTAGGGCTCCGTTGATTTTGTTTTTGGTGCCGTTTTTGAAATTTTCGAACAATTCTTCGCTTTTTTGCCCGTTAATGTCAATCGCGAAGAGGTATTTTGGTTGTTCGGAGTTTTTTAGTGTTTTAAACCCAAGTTTTCGCAAGTTTTTTACTGCATTTTGGTGGTTAAAGCCGTTTTCGACGATTTTGCCGTCGATATCGCGCTCGATTAGTTCGTAATATGGTTCGGCGCGAAAAGATAGAGCGCGGTGTTTTTTTAGATAAGTTTTGAGGTTTTTGACAAAAAAATCAACGAGCTTTTGGTTTTCGAAGTCAATCAGTGGGCCGCCCGGCGCGTAAAAAGTTTTGTGGCCAAGGAAGGTAGTTTTAGACACTATGAGGCTCGCTGCAAGGATTTTTTCTCCGTTTTTTACGCCAACATAGTGGGCTTGCCAACCGTTTTGCTCACGTAAAGCGGCAATTTTGGTGGTTTGAAAAAATGATTTATCTCTGTGGGAATTAGCAAATTTTGTAAATTCTTCAGGACTTAGTGTAACAAACTGCATAGAACAATTATAGCAGTTGATGTTATAATACTTTTAGAAAAAGGAGGCATTTTATGGATTCAAGTAATGGAAATCCAGTAAATCAATTAGAAAATCAACCTAATTTACAACAAAAATCTAATAAGGGGCTAATTTGCTTAACGATTGTTAGCTTGATTTTGGCTGTGGCTGGCGTCGGTTTCGGCGTTTATGCAATGATGAACAAAAATAAAGGCGAAGGCACACCAACTCCAGAACCTGTTGCAACTGAGGATCCAATGACGGTGAAGGATGCTGAAGTGAAAGCTTTGGTTGCCGAATTTAAAGAAATCGCTAAGTCTATGTTTTCGAATGACGTAATCAAAGATACTGATGTTCGTGTCACCGCTAAAAATGATGCACTTAAAACGCGCACTTTGACAGAAAAAGGCTATGGATTTGAAGTGGAAGGTTATGGTGACCTAGACAAAGTTGATGAACTTACCGAAAAATACGGTAAAAAATTAGAGGCTAGTGGCTTTGTTGAGGATGCGGTTAGCTTTTTTGGTGTTGTCGATTATTACAATAAAGAGAACGGTATTGTTTGCCGTATGACTAGTGGTATGCCAAACGTGTTTGGTTGTGGCTACTCTAAGTGGATTAAAGACGAAACGATTGCTTTGGCAAATGAGTTGGCCGAGGCCTATAAGGTCAAAGAAGGCTCATACCCAGTATATCTAAATGTTTCAAATGTTAAAATTAAGGATAGTTCAGTAAGTCCTTATCAAACCCTGCAAGTAAGTTTTGAAAATGCGGCTGCTTTGTTCTATCGTGTGAGTAAGGATGCAGAATGGAAATTCTTCCGCGCAGCTCAAGCGCCTGCTGATTGTTCTGATTACAACACAGAGGATTTGAAGAAGGCGTACGCCGGTGACGGGTGTTACGTTGGTAACGAACTTCGTACCGTTGAACAATAAGGACAAAGAAAATAGACCCCCACGGGGTCTGTTTTCTATGCGATTTCGATTCTTGGGTAGATGTTTAGTTTGTAGGGGTCGGTTGGCTTAACGCCGGATTCGATCTCGAAATAGGCAGCGGCGGCCACCATGGCGCCGTTATCGCCAGAGAATTTTGGCTCTGGGAAGAGGACTGGGGTGTTGAAGGCGTTTTTTGCGATTTCGCGAAGGTAGGTATTGGCTGATACGCCACCGGCAAAAACTATCGATTTTGCATCAGGGTACTGCTTTTGGGCGAGTTTTAGCTTCTCAATAAGGATATCGACCGCAGTTTTTTCGAAACTAGCCGCAAAGTCTGCAATCTCTGCCTCTGTCAAATGATTTTTGAGGTCTGATGACGGATGGCTGATAGGGAGACCGGCTTCTTTTTGGACGGCCCTGAGAACTGCAGTTTTAAGCCCAGAGAAGGAAAAATTGAGGTCTCCTACGCGAGGATGTGGCAGGGCGTATTTATTGCGATCACCTTTAAGAGCCTCTTTAGAGATGGCTGGGCCACCAGGGTAGGGAAGACCAAGGATTTTGGCGACCTTATCAAAACATTCGCCGATTGCATCATCTTCGGTGGTACCGATGATCTTGAAATCATTATGCTGCGGCATATAAAGAATTTGGGTGTGGCCACCAGAAATCACCATAGCAAGAACAGGGAAGCTTTCCGAAGCCTCTTTAAGGACCGTATCGCCGCGTCCGGCCGGCCCATCGCCATGGGCGGCCGGCGCTAATTCTTCGCTTTGCTCACGTGTCCCAAGGGGCGAACGCGCTGCCGCGCTCCGAAATGCGCTACGGTCTCTCAAAGAGCTTTCATCTGAAAGCCAATTCGCATAGATATGTGATTTCAAGTGGTGTACAGCGTAGAGTGGTTTGTTATGCAGAATAGCCAAGGTGCGGGCGGTAAGGGTGCCGACGAGAAGGGAACCAAGCAAACCCGGCGCGTGAGTAACGGCAATAGCATCGATATCATCCCAAGTGCAGTTGGCGTCTTTCAATGCCTTGTTTGCTACTGGAAGCATGGCTTCGAGATGTGAGCGGGCGGCGACCTCTGGAATTACGCCGCCGTACTCGGCGAAGATGTCGATTTGCGAAACTACGACGTTACTCAAAATGTTGACGCCGTTTTCGACGACGGCGGCTGCGGTTTCGTCACAACTGGTTTCGATGCCAAGAATTTTCATGCGTGTATTATACCAAAATTTAAGCGTGATGATAAGGGGAGCCGGCCAGGATTTCGGAGGCGCGGTAGATTTGTTCAGTAACGATGAGGCGGGCGATTTGGTGCGGAAAAACAAGGTTAGAAAAGCTCCAAAGGAGGTCGGCTTTGGCGCGGATTTCGGCGTCAAAACCGTAGGCGCCGCCGATGATGATGACGATATTTTTACTATTGATAAAGAGATTTTCGAGTTTTTTGGCAAATTCAGGGGAACTGAGATTTTGGCCGCGCTCGTCGGTGAGAATCACGTAGTCTCGCCCGGTAAATGGCCAGTTTTTGAGATATTTTAGAAGTTTTTCTTCTTCAAAAAATTCCCATTTGATTTGGAAGGGCTTCTTCAAACGTTTCTCGTATTCGGCGGTAGCCTCGACAAGCCAGGCTGGGTGCTTTTTGCCACCGGCTAAAATCGTGATCATATCTTTATTATACCATAAAACAGGGAATTTTCCAGTCTTGGGGTTTACGTTTTTCTCAAGTTGTGCTAGAATACATGGAGTAATGGACCGTCGCCAAGCGGTAAGGCACTGGGTTTTGGTCCCAGCATTCGCAGGTTCGAATCCTGCCGGTCCAGCCATGAAAATAAAGAAAGACCTTTGAGGTCTTTATTTTTTATACTTAGATTTAGGCGCGAGAGGATAAGGATCCTCACTCTTCTTCTGTCGAAGAAGTATAAAAATGAGACCTGAAGGTCTCCTTTTTATACTTCCTGGCGGAAGCGAGAGGATAGTTATCCTTATCGCATCCTTCAAGCTAACCAAACCAAGAGCAAGCTCTTGCTTTGCTTAGCTTGGCGGAAGCGAGAGGATTCGAACCTCCGAGACTTTGCAGCCCACACGATTTCGAGTCGTGCGCCTTCAACCACTCGGCCACGCTTCCACCATTTATTTTAGCATATTTTCTCTTAGACGTTAATCACCATTGCGGTGCGGTCGTCTCGTTTGCTTGCCATAAGCATCAAGTGTGTTGCTGCAAGATTGGCGTCGCGTCCTTTTACTACTCTTTCGATATCTGAGGTCCACCTAATATCTTTTCCGACATCGCCAGTAATACCGTCCGTACAAAGCACGACTTGGTCACCATCGTAAAGCGGAACCGCGCCAACGTTCGCTGGGCTTGGCGTAATATAACTGCTATGGCCCAAGCTTTTGCTAACGCCATGCATCATGTAATTTTGCAAGCTCGCATCTATAGAACCGTCGTTTTTCGCATTGCCACTCATGGCGTCTTTTCTCAACTTTGCAATATACTCCATAGGTATCGTCTCGCCTGTTTCTTGATAGATCATTTCGTCGGTTACATTGTCATCATTAGTAATTTGTTCCGCTTGGCCGTTTTTTCGAATGACATATAGCCTGGAATCCCCAACTGCTGCATAATGCAACTCTTTGCCGTTTTTACCTTGAATTATTTTTGTGATAACCGCAGTCGTGCCGCCAGACCCTTTTCTTACAACTCCGTTAAGGTTGTTAAGGAGAATTCGTTTACCAATTTCTGTAGTAAAATCAACATCTTCCATGAACCCAGCTAGTTTTTCGCGACAGCTGCGCGCAGCCTCTCTGCCGCCTTCTGCTCCACCAATTCCATCAAAAACGGCAAATACGTTATTTTCGCCATCGCCGAAAGCAGCATCTTCGGCTGTCCCGTCTTCCATTCCGCCTCTGAGCAACTTCCAATATTCATCTGAGTTGTTTGCATTCTTAACTTGGTTTTTCGACAATGCGCATACTGCGGCATCTTTGAAAAGTTTTTTCTCTGAATTCATGTTTTCCCAGTGAGGACGAAGATTATAATTCGCGAGCTTAACATCCACTCTCATCAACGAATCAACATATGTCGACTGTATTCCATAAAGCTTTTCTCGGAGGTTGCTGAAGGCCACAAAAAACTTATTTATGCTATCTTGATTACCATCCGGCACCATTTTTAAAAGCATGCTTTCGCGCAGGCTTTCAAATTCTAGCGCGGTACCATATTTTTCAAGAATAGAGCCGACTCCAAATTGGTTAACATATATCCTACCGCTTGGATCATTATCATAGCCAGACAGGGAAGAAATTATTTTTGATTCTTCTGCACCGCTAATCCGTTTAGTCGTTTCTACTACGCTTCCATTTTGCATCTGATCTGGACGTGGAAGGTGATGCATAATTTTATCCATTCTGCCATAAAGAACACCCGGTTCAAGATTGTTTGCTGTCTCGAAAAACTGTCTTTCATTATTTTTGTTAAAAGTAGGTGCAGCGTCACCCAGCCTTGAATAATCGTCGCAGAGAATCGCATACATCACTTCACGGTCTTTACCAGCTTCGAACTCTCGTTTCATAGCCTCAGCCGGATCTTCGACCCGCTCCGATTGCCTTGGCACTTCTGGAGCACGCAACCCCAATTGTGCAGGCTGCGACTTTGCTGGAGGCGTCGGGATAGGCTCATCCATCATGCTTTGCACGCTTGCAGCTAGCTCGTTTTGTAGATCCGCTAGACCATCCCATTCTGTTTTGGCTGGGTTCTGTTGATTTAGGCTTAGTTTTTCGCTCATGCTTTTCCTTTGAAATAATTTTATCATACCTTTATTTTTTTTAGAAAATATGCTATAATCCACTTGTCATCTTTTTGATGATGCTCATTTAATTTCTAGGTGGATGTTAAAACATCCACATTTGTGCCTAGCTCCCCTAAAGGAAGCACGGCGCACCATTTATACAATTTGTCGCACCCGTAGCTCAGCTGGATAGAGCGTTTGCTTGCGGAGCAAAAGGTCGTAGGTTCGAATCCTGTCGGGTGTACCATAAGAACAAAAATGAGAGCTTGCTCTCCTTTTTTGTTCTTATGTGCAAACGACTAGGATGTATATCCTGTCGGGTGTACACCCTGGCTTCACCAACAGTAGCAGTCGCTACTCTCTGCAAAAATCTTTCCAGAATGTTATAATTATTGTATGAAACCAAAGGGAACATCAAAGCTTAAAGCCAAACTTCTAGGCGTTTATTATGGCAATCCAGCTAAAGACATGAAGCTGATTGTGATTGTGGGAGAGGGCAAGGTAACGGTAGCGCACTACGTGCATGAGATTTTGCGTGCGGCCGGTGAGCAGGTTGCAGTTTTTGCGTCAAACCGATTTTTTAAGATGTCTGTTCTCCATAAGTTTTTGAATGACGCCTGGAAGGCTGGCGCAAACTACGTTGTGATTACCGCTCCGCTTGAGACTTTGCAAAACGGCATTTTTGCCGATTTGCCGATTCAGGTTGCGGCCACTTCTGAGCTAACTGATGATTTTACAGCTATCGATCTATTCAAAATGATGCCAAAAACAGCTGTTTTGCCACTTGCAAACTCAAAATTGCCTGAGCTAAAGGATGTGATGGGCGGGGCCAAAACTGTAACTTTTGGGCAAACTACTGGATGCGATATTAAAACTCTCAAGCCTAAACTCTATAAACACGGCGGCGAGGTTACTTTGATGGTGGGCACTGATATAATCAACCCAGCAACCTTTATTCCGGGCGAGGCCGTCATTAAATACATGGCTCTTGCTACCGCTATTGCGCACGCTTTTGACATTAAAAACGATGCTATTTTGGATGGCATCGCCAATTACGATCCAGAAAATCAATGATTATTTTAGTTTGCGCAGGATTTTTTGCGCCACTTTGATATCTTCAAAATCATGCGGGCCATCGGCGCGGAGAATGGTTTTTTCGTGGCCTTTACCAAGCAAAAGCACGAGGTCGCCTTTTTTGGCCATCGTCAAAGCCTTTTCGATAGCTTTTTCGCGATCCATTTCTACAAACAGATCTTCATCGAGTTTCTTACCAGCTTTAATAGCACCTTCAACGAAACCTTCCGCAATCTTGGCTGGGTCTTCGTCACGCGAATCGTCCTCAGTAATAATCACGATATCCGAATTCTTACCCAAAATTTCACCTCGGATCGGCCTGGTAGATGGGTCACGTCGCCCGGCACCACCATGCACTGAGATAATGCGGCCCTTGTGCCCAGCCACTGAAGAGAAAACCTTTTCAAGTGCATCCGGCGCATGTGCGTAATCTACAATCACCGTAAAATCTTGCCCCTCGTCTACTGCGTTCATCCGGCCTTCCACCGCCTCAAGCGACAAAATGCCTTTGCGAATTTGTTCATTTGTTAATCCCAGCTTTTGTCCCACTACTGCAGCCGCGAGGGAATTATACACATTAAACTCGCCCGGGATTTTAGTTTCGATATTTATATCACCACACGAATATTTTACGCCAGAAACGCCCATTTTTACGTTTTCAGCCCGTATTTTTCCGTTTTTAATGCCGTACGTGATATATTTAAGCGAAGCTTTTTCAAAGAATTTTGCATGGGGATCATCCGCATTAATCACGCCAAACTTAGCCTTTTTAAATAGCTTTGCCTTGGCTGCAGCATAACGTTTCATCGTTTTGTGATAATCAAGATGCTCGTGCGTGAGGTTGGTAAACACTGCAATTTCAACCGGAATTCCGAGCGTTCTAAACTGCGACAACGCATGTGAAGTTACTTCAAGCACTAAGAACTCAGCGCCTGCATTCGCAATTTTACGAATCCGCGAGTTCAATGTGTTTGCATCAACCGTCGTCATGTGTCCAAGCTCTGGCTCAAGCTCATCCACGCCCCAAGCCACCGTCGTCATAATACCAGTCTTGTGTCCGGCTTTTCTTAACATCTGCCAGATCATAAACGAAGTCGTAGTCTTACCATTTGTGCCAGTCACACCAATCACGCGCAGTTTCTTACCTGGAAAATGATACTTTAGCCCCGCCATTTCAGCCTGCGCAAAATGATAAGGCTTGGTTAGCCCATTATAAAAAGGCACTTTTTCAACAATTTTCATATTTTGATTATACCACTAACGGTAATGCTTCAGGGATTCAATCGGATTCTTTGAGGCAGCCTTAAGAGCAGGGTAGATACCGAAAATTACGCCAACGAGTAGGGCTGTGCCAAAGGTTACGAGCAAGATTTGCCAGCTGATATACGGTGCGAATGGCGTGACGATTGATACGAAGAAGGCTAGGATGTAGCCAAGAATTAGACCCATAAAACCGCCGAGAAGGGAAAGGATGAGGGCTTCGAATAAGAATTGAAGCAGGATGTTTTGGCCAGAGGCACCCACGGCTTTACGGATGCCAATTTCGTGTGTGCGTTCGGCTACTGACACCAGCATAATATTCATGATGCCGATGCCGCCTACTACCAATGAAATTGTCGCAACCAAGGTAAGCATGCCAGAAACAATCGTAAATAGTGATCCGGCTGGATGGGTGATGTCGTCACCGTAGGCAACAGTAAAGTTAGTGTCGCCTTGTTTCTTTTCCTTGAGTTTGTCGCGGATAGCGCTTGAGACATCGGCCAGGCTGTCGGTATTTGCGGCCTTAACGTTGATTTGTTGGATTTGGTCGGCGCCACTTAATTCTTCGATATTTTTGATGTTCAAGATTAGAGCGTTATCAAAATCAACATTGTTGAAGTTAATGGATTCTTCAACTTCGGAAAGCACACCCATCACGATGAAGCGTTCGCCCATAACGTTTAGAGTTTTGCCAACTGGGTTTGTGGTGTTAAATAATTGCAGAGACAAAGTATGACCAACTACGGCGATTTTGTTGAGATTTTCGTTGTCGATGAAAGTGCCATAACGCAAAGCGAGTGGCTGAATTTGGTTGAAGTCGGCGTTGGTGCCAAGAACCGTGACGGATTCGATGTTGTTTTTCTCAGTAGAGACTGAATGGGTTGAGAGAGCAATTGGCGCAGCCGCAGATACGTTTTCAATTTCTTTAATGGTAGCAATGTCGCCAGTGGTGAGGTTGCTTTTTTGGTAAGAGTTAGAAGCGGTAAGTTCTTCGATAATGCCGGTCATGGCGTCTTTGTTGGAAGCAGGACGAACTACGATTAGATCGGCGCCAATGTTTTTGACTTGGTTGGAAATCAATCTGGAGATGCTGCCCATCAAGGATAGAATCAAAATGATGCTAGCGACGCCAATGGCGATGCCGAGGCAAGTCAAAAACGAGCGGGTGCGGTTTTCTTTGATAGAAATGCGAGCAAGTTTAAAATGAGTTTTGATTAAAAGTGACATTAGCGTCTCCTCCCTTTACGCTTTTTGGTGCGCGTTTCGACTGGTTTTGGTAATTTGTGGTCGGCGACAGTTTTAATATCGGTGTCGATTTGGCCATCAAGCATGTTGATCACGCGAGTAGCATAGGTGGTGAGAGCTGGGTTGTGGGTGACCATAATAATGGTATTGCCTTCGGCATGGATGTTTTTGAGCTCTTCCATAACGATGTGTGATGAACGGGAATCAAGATTGCCGGTTGGTTCGTCTGCAAGGATAATTTCTGGGTCGGACACGATGGCGCGAGCGATTGCGACACGTTGTTGTTGGCCACCAGAAAGTTGTGACGGTAAATAATACTCACGTTCTTGTAGATGGAACCTGGAAAGTGCTGAGGAGGCTTGTTTTAGCCTGGCCACGCGTGGCATTTGGGTGTAGACCAAAGGCAAGGCTACGTTTTCAATGATTGGTAGATCTTCGATAAGGTTGAAGTTTTGGAAAATAAAGCCGATTTTTTTGGCGCGGAGCTTGGCTTGGCGCGTGGCAGAAATATTGGCAGCGTTTTCGCCGTTTAATTTGTATTCGCCGCTGGTGGCGCGGTCTAGGAGGCCGATGATATTAAGCAATGTGGTTTTGCCACATCCAGATGGCCCCATAATCATGATAAATTCGCCGCGCTTAACGGTGAGATCAAAATCTTTGAGCGCAAAAGATTCGGTATCGCCATAGCCATACCGTTTCGTAAGCCCTTTCAACTCAATCACAGTTTCATTCATAAACTGCACATATTATAACATGAAATATCAGATTGTTTTAGGCTTTTTCGACTTTTACAAAATAGTAGCTGCCATCGTCGGCTTGATTAAAGACAAAGCGGTAGCGGGCAAAGTTTGCGGTGGTATCAGCAAAGAATCCTTCTGGGCCAGTGGTTTCGGTGAGAGCTGGAGCACAGGTCTTGACGGTAGCGCTGGCGCCGTTTTCTTGGATTTCTTTAGATACATCGCAGAAAACAGCGCTGTCACTTTCTACGGATGCGGCTTGAGTGTAGACATAGGCCGTATCTTCTTTTTCGGTAAAGTCTGTGATGTGGTAATAGCGGAAGTAGCTAGAGTACCCACCACAGCCGCCGTTGCCATTGTAATATACGTCTACGGTTTTGTTGTAGGAGAATGAGCAGGCGCTTTTTTCGACTGGACCTTTTTCAAGTTCTTTGCCAAAAAGATTTTTATAGGCCGCAGCGATTATGTCGCCGTCGATGCCTTTTTTGTCGGTGAGAACGAGTGAAACGCCGTCTTCGTTTTCGATGGTTTCGACTTCCTGGTCGGTAAGGTCGCGGGCCTCGGTGGACGAAAAGGCAAGGTGGTTAATTCTGTAGGTTTCTTCGAGGTCTCCATTGGTGATGAGATCAATATCTTCTGTCGCTACGCTACCGCCGGTCGAGATGATGAGGTTGTCATCAAATTCGTACCCGAATAACAATGATACTTTTTCGGTGAGTTCGCTGATGGTTTCGCTGTTAGTGATGGCGTCGCCTTCTTTTGTGAAGCTTGCGTCGGTAGTAGTGTTGGTGGTATCGGTAGTATTTGTGTCTGTAGATGGATTAACTGGATTAGTGGAAGTGTTGCTTGAAGAGGTGTTGTCGGTGAGTTTGATGGTTGGTTTAGTAAAGTAAAGATAGGCAAAAGTGCCGGCCAGAGCAACAGCAACTAACGCTAAGATAACAGCAATGATTGTGGCAGTGTGGGATGGTTTAGGCTGTTCGTTTGCGATCATAGATGCGGTTTTGACGATTTCATCTGGGTCGTCGGATAGTTCTTGTAGGACTTCATCCTGCAAAGGAGTTTCTTCGGACGCAAATTCCGCAGCGGCTGTTTCTGACGTGGTGTTAGCAATAATATTTGGAGCGACTGGCGTAACTTCTGGCTCTGCAACGGGCTCAACGGTTGAATCGTTAACCGGTATTTGTGTTGGCTGAATCGGCTCTTCAGGGGCTGGGGTGGCCGGCTGAATTGGCTGTACGCCTGGCTTTGTGTTATTTTCCATCAAAAATCTCCTTTTTTCTATTTTAGCATAAGTGTAATGTTTCGGAAGCATATTCACTTTAAGGGGGTTTTGTGGTATAATACGGTTATGGCAAAAAAACGCGGCAGAAAAAAGAAAAATACCAAAGAAACAAAACTCGAGCACGAGCTTCCGGGCGGCTTTTGGCGTCAGGTGATGGCTGTGCTGATGATTGCGGTAGCGTTATTTTGCGTGGTCACATGGTTTGGTCATGGTGGCTCAGCTTTAAACCAAGTGCATCAATGGTTAGTTTTTGCAATTGGTATTGCGACATATATTATTCCATTACTTTTGATTTATCTTGCCGTGCGCATTTTCCGCAGCGAAAACAACCGTTTGCCTATCGTGGTTTGGTTTGCAGCAATTTTAATGATTATATGGTTTTCTGGCATTGGCGGTATTTGGAGCAATGGCGGCAAGGTCGGCGAGTGGTTAAATAATTTATCCACCCAGGTACTAGATAATAGTGTTGTTATATTTATATATATAATATTAATATTCCTTACTGCTATCTTTATTTTGCAGATTTCACCACTTACTGTGTTCAAGGAGACAAAAAATTTAGTCAAGGTGCCAAAGAAAAAAGAACACGCGCCGAGCGAAGAAATCAATGTGGAAGGCAAGAAGCTTGGTGATATTGAAATTAAAGTTAATTCGGGTGTGACGGTGGCTGAGCCGTCGGCAAGGCCAGCTCCGGCTGCAAAAGCAGCGCCGGCGCCAGTCGAAGAAAAAGCTTTGGTTGAGATTTCTGATCCAAACTGGAAGATGCCAGGCGTAGATTTGCTCGAGAAGAAGCAATCACCAGCCGATGCCGGTAATATTCAACAAAATGCCTATATTATTAAGTCGACTTTGGCTGAGTTTGGTATTGAAGTTGAAATGGAGGGTGCCAATGTGGGTCCGCGTGTTACACAATATACGATGCGTCCACCTGCTGGCGTGAACCTTTCTAAGATTTTGGCGCGCGATAAAGAATTGGCGCTTAATCTTGCCGTAGATAAAATTCGTATTGAGGCCCCAATTCCGGGTACGCGCTCGGTGGGTGTTGAGATTCCAAACACGCGCTCGGCTGATGTGCGCCTTAGGGGTGTTCTTGAAAGCCCAGAATGGAAGAAAGATAATAATCCTTTGACCTTTGCCGTGGGTAAAGATATTTCTGGTAAGGCAGTGGTTGCGAACCTCGCCAAAATGCCACACCTTCTGATTGCGGGTACTACTGGTTCTGGTAAGTCAGTGATGACTAACACGCTCATTACCTCGCTGCTTTATCGTAATTCGCCAAGCGACATGAAACTTATTATTGTGGATCCAAAGCAAGTAGAAATGGCACAATATAATGACATTCCACATCTTTTGACCCCAGTGATTACTGCTACGGACAAGGCTCTTTCCGCCATGAAGTGGGCCGTGAACGAAATGGAGCGTCGCTATACGTTGATGGCTGAAGAAAAGGTTAAGAATATTAGTGATTACAACGAAAAGATGGCCAAAATTCATGAAAAAGCCGCCGAAAAAGAAGGCGAAGAAGGCGAGAAGCCGCAAGACGGTGGCAAGATGCCATACATTGTGATTGTGGTAGATGAGATGGCCGACCTGATGATGATGGCAGGGAAAGACCTTGAAATGTTGATTGTGCGTGTGGCTCAGAAAGGCCGCGCCGCCGGTATTCACTTGGTGCTTGCTACCCAGCGTCCTGAAGTTAAGGTCATTACTGGTCTTATTAAGGCTAACATTCCGGGCCGTATCGCCTTTGCGGTGGGCTCACAAATCGACTCTCGCATCATGCTAGACCAAGGTGGTGCCGAGAAATTGCTCGGTAAAGGTGATATGTTGCTTCTAACTACTGAAATGATGGGCAAACCACGCCGTATTCAGGGTGCGTGGGCCTCGGATGAAGATGTTTCGAAGGTTACCGACTTCCTTCGTGCGCAACGTGCGCCAGAATACAACAAAGAGGTTACTGCTCAGGCTGTACAAATTAAGGGTATGGGCCCATCCGATGGTGGTGCCTTTGGCGACCTTGGCCGCCGCTACGATCCAAACGATCCAATCGTGCGCCGTGCTGTAGAAATTTCGCTTGCTAAAGGTAAATTCTCGACTGCCATGCTGCAAACGTATCTTGGTAAAGGCCACGGCTTCGTTTCCGGCCTTGCGATTTGGTTTGAGGAAATCGGCATTATTGGCCCTGCAAATGGCAACAAGCCTCGTGATTTGTTGATTTCATCTCTAGAAGAATTTGACCAACTTGCCAATGGTGGCGGGAAATACTAAGCTTTTCGAAGCATTTTGAAACTGCCCAAGAGGAGAAAAATAACCTCCGGATTATTTATGAAACTGTAATTTCGTAAATAATCCGACGAGGTTATTTTTTGACTCCTGGCGCCGTTTCAACGCTGAGAAAAGGTTAGTAGCCCCGCCACCCCTAGACAAACTGATCAATTTGTGCTAAGATGAGAGCATAATATTAGCTCAGCAAACGGGAAGTGTCTGCGTTTGCTTTAATCCAAAGGAGTGTAATGAAAGATTACGAACTCACGGTTCTATTTCATCCTGATCTTGAGATGAATTTGGACCCCGCCCTCGACAAGGTGAAGAAAATCATCGAGTCTAACGGTGGCAAAATTGTCAAAGAAGAGAACGACGGCAAAAAGCGCCTAGCTTATGCTATTGGTGCTCAAGAATTTGCAGTCTACTACAACTTTGACTTGCAGTTGCCAGCTCAAGCGCCGGCAAAAATCTCCAGCGTGCTCAACATTACCGACGAAGTACTTCGTTATTTGTTGGTAGCTGTAGATGTGCGTAAGGCTAAATTTGAAGCCAAACGCAATGCTCGCAAATCTTCTGACGAAGAAGCCAGCGAAGAAACTGAATAATTAAAGGAGAATATTTATGCGCGGTTTTAGTAAAGCAATCATCACTGGTAATTTAACACGTGACCCGGAGGTACGAAACACACCAAATGGTGCTTCAGTTTGTTCGTTTTCTGTCGCGGTAAACAGAGTTTATCGTGATTCAAATGGCGAGCAAAAAGAAGACGTTTCATTTATTGATTGTTCTGCTTGGGGTAAACTTGGCGAAATGATTGGTCAATATGCCAAAAAAGGTTCTAGCGTGCTAGTATCTGGTCGTCTTGATCAACGTAGCTGGGAAGATAAAACAAGTGGCCAAAAGCGTTCGCGCGTCGAGGTTGTAGTGGAAGATTTCAACTTCCTTTCAAACAGCCAAGAACGCGGTGGAGCTAAGGCCGATGGTGCTGCCGAACCTGCCGATGAGGTAGTGCCAACTGAGATTTCCGACGAAGAAGTCGATCTTAGCGAAATCCCATTCTAAAGATTTATTAAACGAAGGAGAAAAAGATGCGAAGGATTAAAAACGATCCAAATCTATATTTCGATTATCGCGATGTCAAAACTTTGCAACGCTATCTTGATGTTTATGGTCGCATTGAGCCAATCTCAAAGACTGGTCTTTCTGCCAAACAACAACGTCAACTTGCTGTCGCTGTAAAGCGCGCTCGCCATTTGGCACTTTTGCCATTTGTTTCTAACAATTAAGGGGGACTATGTACGGACCAACAGATTTAAAGAAAAATGCTTTGATTACTTTGGACGGACAACCATACAAAGTAGTTGAATACTCACAGAAAGTGATGGGCCGTGGTGGCTCAATCGTTAACGTCAAGGTTAAAAACTTGATGACTGGCGCCCTTCTTCCTAAAACCTTTAAAGGTCAGGAAAAGATCGAGCCAGCTGAAGTTACCACTCGCAAAGTTCAGTATCTTTACCGTGATGATGAAAAATTCTATTTCATGGATCCAGAAAGCTTTGAACAATACGAGCTTGGCGCCGATATGGTAGGTGAATCTAAAGATTTCATGCGCGATGGCGATGAAATGGAGATTCAATTCTACAATGGCACTCCAATTAACTTGGTTTTGCCTAAGAATATCTGGCTTACAGTAACTTATACTGAGTCTGTAGTAAAGGGCGACACCACCACTTCAGTGATGAAGGATGCTACTCTTGAAACCGGCGTAGTTATTAAGGTGCCGGCCTTTATTAAAGAAGGCGACGTTGTTTCGGTGGACACTGATACTTATGCATACAGGGAACGCCGCAAATAATTTTGTATCACGCGCAGAAGGAAAGCTCGAAGGGGCGGTGCGAGCTTTCCGCTACGATTTTCGCGATAAAACAGTGCTAGACATTGGCTCGTCTACGGGCGGGTTTACCGAGCTAGTGCTGAAACTAGGCGCAAAAAAAGTAATTGCCGTTGAAAAGGGAACTAATCAAATGAAGGCCCCGCTACGTTTTGATGGGCGCATTGATCTCCGGGAAAAAACTGATTTCTTTGACTGCGAAAATATGCCAGAAGTTGAGGCAGTGGTGGCTGATGTTTCCTTTGTGAGTTTAACTAAAATTTTGGCACACGCTAAGAAAATCGTGCCAAAAACGGCGGATTATCTTGTGATGCTAAAACCACAGTTTGAAGCAAGGCCAGACCAGCTTTGGAAGGGTGTGGTGAAGAATGAAAAAGTGCGTCGCGAAATCATCAAAAACTTTGAGTTTTGGCTAAAGAATAACGATTTTGTGATTTTGAATAAACGCGATAATGAAGTGATTGGCAAAAATGGCAATAAAGAACGTTTTTATTTCGTAAGAATTGCCAAAAAAGCTTGATTTTCGTTTTGCTTGTGCTTATAATATAAGATATGAAATTATTGCATGGCGTGGGCGATTTCTTCTCGTTGGATATCGGGACGAACTCAATGCGAATAGTACAGCTTTCCGGCGATGCACAGCATGGCTGGTCACTTGTGAAGTACGCTTATGTGCCAATCGACCCTAAGTTAACGCAAGATTCTAGCGACCTTGGCAAACAACGTTTTGGCGAGGTGATTTTGAAGTCTGTAGAACAGGCCGGAATCAAAACTAAGAATATTGCGATTGGTTTGCCATCCAATAAAAACTACACTTCTATCGTTGAGACCGAAACTTTGCCAGAAAAAGAGCTTGAAAAAGCCTTTAAGTATGAAATTGATAAATATGTGCCAATGGCAATGAACGATGCTAGGGCAGATTATGTGGTGCTTGGGCCAAGCCCAATTGATCCATCCAAAACCGAGATTTTGGTGGCATCAACCGCTAAGGAATATGCTGAATCACAGCTTGAATTGATCGAAAAAGTTGGTTTCAATATTATCGCTATGGAGCCAGAGACTTTGGCAATGGCACGCGCCTTGACGCCTGCCGGTATGCCAGATGCAACTTTGATTGTGGACTTTGGCGAACACTCTACTGATCTTGCTATTACTTATCAAGGCAAACCTCGCCTAGTTCGTACAATTCCATGGGCCTTTGGCTTGATTGTGAAAAATACAGCTAGCTCTTTGAACGTGAAGGAAGAACAAGCCAGACAATTTATCTTGAAGTTTGGTCTCGCTCAAGACAAGGTTGAAGGGCAAGTCTTTAAGGTGCTCGATGGTTTGCTTGATAACTTTGCTGCTGAGCTCGTAAAATCCGTACGTTTCTTCCAAACGCGCTATGTGAATGTAAAAGTTAGTAACATTGTTTTGTCTGGTTTTGCCGAAACGATCCCACTTTTCCCAGAATATATCGAAGCAAAAACGCAGATTTCAACGATGCGTGGTAATCCATGGCAGTCTGTGAAGTTGACCGCAAGCCAACAACAGGCTCTAGCTAAGGTAACGAGCGAGTTCCCAGTTGCAGTGGGTCTAGCCAAAAGGGGTAACGACTAATGGCACGCGAAATTAACTTGGTTCCTGAAATCAAAAATGAGATGATCAAAGCTCTGAAGCTTCGCAATTTGATCTTCTTCATTTGTATTGTTGCAGTTATTTCCAGCATCGCTGTAGTGGTCATTCTTAGTACTGTAGTTGGTGGCCAACAATTGGCGCTCAACGGTAAGGATGTGACGCTTGGTCTTGCTTCTGACAAAATCAACGGCTACGACGAAATTGGTGACTTTTTGACCATTCGTGATCAGGTAGAAAAACTCAATGAGATTTCGGATGATAAAAACGTCTTTTCACGCACGTTTGGTATTTTGGCCGCTTTCTTGCCAACTGGCCAAGACAGAATCACAATTTCAAAACTCAACGTCAATCTTTCTGGCGACAAACCAAAACTTTACATCGAAGCTCAGGCTAATGCTGAAAAAGCTCCATACATCGATTACAACGTACTTGATGCCTTCAAAAAGAGTATGCCTTACATGCGCTATGATTATGGCAACTATGTAGATGCCAACGACAATTTGATCCCAGCTTATTGTATTATCGAAACCGACTATGATGGCTCACAATTCTACGAGAACGGTCGCGGTAACTACGCTTACTGGACAGCCGAAGAAGATGGCTGCCGCGTGAGAAACGAAGAACAACGCGCCGTAGACTATGATTATGAATATTATGATAACAAAACTGTTGTGAGAATTTGGCGCACACCACAATTTGAAACCTGGTTTGACAACGGCCAAATGTCTGCTGACGGTATCATTTCGGGTGTACAACACTTTGAAAGCAAATGTATCAAATACAATCGCGTTAGCGCCAACAAATGGATCGACACCAATGATGAATGTTTGCTCGTTCCGGATGGTGTAGATGGCATCGTAGTGAACGAATCTTCAAACGGTAGGGAATCAAATGGCGAATTGGTATTGAGATTCTCAGCAACGATTACGGTTGATCCAGAAGCTTATAAGTTTGCTAACAAACATATGCTGGCAATTGCCCCATCTGGCCGTCATAACGTAACTGATTCTTACATTCAGATCCGTGAAATGTTCTCAGAACGCGCAGAAGACTGTTCAGATAACGACGATAGCTGCAAGAAAATTGATAAGGGGGAGGCTGAATAATGGCAAAAGAAGTAGCAATTAGCAAAAGATTAAAGATCACCAAAGCACAACAAAATATGTTGCTCGCAGTTTTGATTGCTTCAATTATTCTTGGTGCTGCGCTTTCGATTTCGATTAATTTGATCAAAAGAATTTCCTTTAACGCCGATGTGATTAGCGAAAAGGATAAAGCAATTTCCGAATATTCCAGAGTGATTTCTGGCGTTGGTGTTTGCAAAAAACCAAAAGGTACGGTTTATTCAGATGCAGAGCTAAAAAGCTGTAATCCAGATAATATTTCACTTTCCGAGATTCCTGGTACCCTTCGCGCGAACATTTTGCAAAACCTCGCAGCCAACCAAGCACTTAACTCAGTCCTGAAGGAAGATGATTCGGATTGTATTAATTCAAGCACTGGCAAGAACTACACTTACGATGAACTTCAAGCAATTTATCAATCTGCACCAGAAGATAAAAGGGCGGCGGCTAGCGATATGCTCAAAGCCTGCTCGGCGCTTCGCGTGATTCCAGATGCTTTGCCGGCCTTTAGAAACGAGGAAGCATTGCTTTCGTCCTTGAACAAAATCTTTGATCTTTCGGGCTGGCAGCCAGAATCATTGATGCCGGGCGATTCCGTTTCTCAAAAGAACAACCAAGGTCTTTTGTCGATTGGTATGAACCTTTCGATTGAATCTGATAGTGCCATTACGATGACCGTACTTAATAATATGGAGCGCTCGATTCGCGAATTCGATCTTACCAATGTGAACGTGGAATGGTCTGAAAACGGTTATTTGAACCTCAGCGCTCGCGCATCAGCATATTATGTAGAACCATCTACCGTGATTGAAACTAGAAAAACCATTAAAGCAGGAGGAGATAAGAAATGAAAACAGATTTAGCAACCTCAGTTGGTTTGGCTGTACTTGGAGCAGTGCTCGCATTCGTAATCTGTAACATGCTTTTTGGCGAAATTGAAGATGTGAGCTTTAAGACGATTAGCGGCAAAGTTAATACTACTTTGTCCGAGCCGGACGTGGAAGTTTTTAACTACAAGGCTCTTAACCCAACCGTTGAAGTTTATATCGGCGACTGCGACCAACAAGACGCGTACGGTAATTGTTTAGATTCTGGAGCATAGGATGACGCTTCTTACTAAAGCGCTCCAAGAAAAAATCGTAGACCTTCTCGTTAACGAAGGCCTAGCTGATGCTAACCTTGTAAATATTGTCAAAAAACGCGTTGAGCAGGATAATAATCCGCTAATTGCCGAGCTTTTGAAAGACAAAGTGATTAATGAAGAGATGGTGGCACGCGCTACAGCACAGATTGTGGGCACACCATATGTGGATCTTAAGAATATTCGCTTGGATCAGGATACTTTGTTGAAGTTACCATGGGAGGCTTCACGCCGTACGATGGCAGTGTCTTTGGGTGAAAAAGATGGTATGTTGAACGTGGCGATGCTTGATGCATCAAACGTGCAGACGATTGATTTTTTGTCCAGTCTTGTGAATATGCCGATTCGCGTGTGGATGGCCTCGGAGAGGGGAATTAAGGAAGCTCTCGACCAGTATCGTGGCGACTTTACCTCGGTGCGTGAAGCAGTACAGACGACCAACGAGGAAATCGCACAAGATCTTGAAGGCCGTGATGTTAAAACCATCGTACAAGATTCGCCGATCTCAAAGGCTTTGCAAAACATTTTGAGTTATGCCGCAAAATCTAAGGCTTCGGATATTCATATTGAGCCACTTGAAGACGTAGTAATTATTCGTTGCCGCGTAGATGGTTTGCTGCGCAAGATTATGGAGCTTCCTAAAACTGTGGCGCCGGCGCTTGTTTCTCGCGTGAAGATTTTGGCAAATCTTAAGATTGATGAACACCGTGCTCCGCAGGACGGTCAGTTTACGGTAGCTGTTGATGGCAAAGAGATTGATCTTCGTATCGCAATTTCGCCAGTGGCTTGGGGCGAGCAGGTGGTGATTCGTTTGCTCGATAAGGAAGGTATGGTGATGAGAGTTAGTGACATGGGCATGACCGGTGGTGCTTTGCGTACTGTGATGGGCGGCCTTCTTAGACCAAATGGCATGGTGTTAACTTCTGGTCCTACGGGTTCTGGTAAAACGACTACACTTTATGCTTTGATTCAACAGATTAAAAGTGAAGAAATTAATATTGTGACTTTGGAAGATCCGGTAGAGTATAAGATGCCGGGTGTAAACCAGATCCAGGTGAACGTGGACGCTGGGCTGACCTTTGCGAATGGTCTTCGTTCAATCCTTCGTCAGGACCCTGACGTAGTAATGGTAGGTGAGATTCGCGATGAGGAAACCGCGTCTCTTGCTGTGCAAGCGGCTCTTACTGGCCACTTGGTATTCTCGACGCTCCACACCAACTCGGCTGCTGGTATCTTGCCACGTATGCTTGATATGGGCGTGGAACCATACTTGCTTGCCTCCGTGCTTAATACGGTAATTGGCCAGCGCTTGGTGCGCCGTGTAACTGAAAAACGTGAAACCTACCGCTCTTCGGAGCTGGAAACTGAATCGATTAACGAGATTGTGGGTGACATTTTGCCACCATCACAAGAGAATGTGGCGGTAGTGAGCCACGAGCTGGGCTATCCAGGTCTTCCTGTGAAAAACAACAATTATTATACCTTGGTGCGCGGTATTGATACGCGGGAAACGCCAGGTGGTTATGTTGGACGTACTGGTATTTTCGAAGCAATTGAAGTTGATGAAGATATTCAAAAGATGATTGTGAACCATGCGACGGCAAATGAGATTATGAAGCTGGCCGTGAGGAAGGGTGTGGTGACGATGCGTCAGGATGGCATATTGAAAGTGCTGTCTGGGTTGACGACGCTCGACGAAGTTAACAGGGTTGCGAGTGACCTTGTGTAGGAGTATAATAAGCTTATGGAAAACAGTGGGCAACCAATTCTAAAAATCGAGAATTTACTAGACGAATGCGTGCGTAGGAATGCGTCGGATTTGCATTTGCAATTTGGTTTGCCACCTGTATTACGTATCGATGGGGCTTTGGTGCCAATTGCTGGTACACCAAATCTCACCGATGGAATGTTAAAGCAGCTGATCTTCGCGACTCTAGATGAGAGCCAACAAAAGATCTACGAAAAAGACAAAGAATTTGATTATTCCTTTGCCTTTGGGGATGTAGCACGTTTCCGCGTGAACGCTTTTCATGAACGTGGCCGTATGGCTGCCGCTTTTCGTTTGATTCCAAATCAAATCAAGACGATTAACGACCTTGGTTTGCCTTCAATTGTTGAATCGTTTGCCAATTTCCCACGTGGTTTGGTACTCGTTACCGGCCCTACGGGTTCTGGTAAGTCTACTACGCTCGCGGCTATCATCGATAAAATTAACCGCGAAAAATCTGTTCACATTTTGACGATTGAAGATCCAATTGAGTTTACGCATAAGTCTAAGCATTCTGTAGTGGTGCAAAGGGAAGTGCATTATGATACTTTCTCGTTTGGCGCCGCACTCCGCTCGGCCTTGCGCGAGGATCCAGATGTGGTTTTGATCGGTGAGATGCGCGATCTTGAAACAATTCAGGCTGCGATCACGATTGCCGAAACTGGCCACTTGGTGTTTGCAACGCTTCATACCAACTCTGCAGCGCAATCAATTGACCGTATTATTGATGTTTTCCCAGCTCATCAACAGCCACAGGTGCGTTCGCAGCTTGCAAATATCTTGATGGGCATTTGTTCGCAGCGCTTAGTGCCAGCAATTGGCGGCGGGCGTGTGTGCGCGGCCGAAATCATGGTGGCAAATCCAGCAATTCGCGCCTTGATTCGTGAGGGCAAGACCTTCCAAATTGATACTGCTATTCAGACTGGTGCCGAGCAAGGTATGCAGACTATGGATCGCACGTTGGCACAATTGGTGCGCACGGGCGTGATTACTTATGACAATGCGCGCGAATACGCAGTAGATATTAATGAACTTGAAAGATTGATGAGGGGCTAATGAAAAGGTTTGATTACAAAGCAACTGAGCGAGCTACCGGTAAAAGCGTAAAAGGTAGCATCCAAGCTAACGATGAACGTTCGGCTGGTAAGTTGTTGCTTGAGCAGGGTTATATCCCAGACGTAATCGAGGCACATGATAAAGACACAGTGCTTTCAAAGTACAAGAATAAGATTCGCGCCAAAGACAGGATTCTATTTACTAGACAGTTTGCCACGCTGATTGGTGTGGGTTTGCCACTTGCGGCGAGCCTGCGTAGCGTGTCCGAGCAGACTCAATCTAAAGCCATGAAAGCTGTGATTGAGGAAATTTCAGCCAGTGTGGAATCTGGTAAAACCTTGCACGAATCATTTGCACGCCGCCCAGATATCTTCAACAACGTTTATCTCTCTTTGATTAAAGCAGGTGAGATGAGCGGTACGCTTGATATTGCATTGAAACGCCTTGCTGACCAGGAAGAGAAAGACGAAGCGTTGCTTTCGCGTATTCGTGGAGCTTTGATTTATCCTGCTATTATTCTTGTGGTGATTATCGCAGTGCTCGCATTCATGATGATTGCGGTGGTGCCACAGGTGGATGCGCTTTATACGGACCTCAAGAAGCCTCTACCTGAGCTTACGAAGTTCCTCGTGGGGATGACGAATTTCTTCGGCGCTTATTGGTGGCTGGTGGGTATGATCCTATTTGCCCTAGTTGGCGGTCTTGCTTTCTACTTTAAGAGTACCAAGCCAGGCCAGAAGACGCGCGATTCGATCAAGATCCACGTGCCAATCTTTGGTGGTTTGTTCAGAAAACTTTATGTGTCGCGCTTTGCCCGTACGGCCGAGATGATGCTGGCCACTGGTGTGCCGATGCTTGATTCGGTGAAGATTGCGATTGGCGCTGCTAACAACATCGTAGTTGAGGAAGAATACAGCAAGTCTATCGATATCATCAAGGGTGGTAAGCCACTTTCTGAAGCGATTAAAGATCGCGAATACATGCTGCCTTTGGTGCCACAAATGGCCGCGATTGGTGAGGAGTCTGGCCGCATCGACGAGATGCTTGGCAAGGCCGCCCAGGTATATGAGACTGAGCTCGACCAACAAATCAACACGATTTCAACGATGATCGAGCCAGTATTGATGGTGATCATGGCCGGTCTTATTGGCGTGGTGATTGGCGGCACGCTGCTCCCGATTTACTCGCTGGTGTCACAGATTACGATGTAATATTAATCCGCTATTGAGCCACCATATAATATATGGTGGTTTTTTGATAGACCGCGGGGTATAATAGGGAATTATTAGCATTAATAAAGAGAAATATATGACCGATAGAGTTTGGAAAACAATGAAAAATTCAACGATAGTTGCAATGATTGTATTTGCTTTTATGGTTGTAATAATGTTTATATGCGATATTTGCGAAGTGGACAAGCTTTTGCATTTGGATTCTGATTGGCCGGCAATTATTTGCAGTGCTACTTCAGTAATTGCTACGATGGGCATTGGAGTTGCGACTCTGGGGCGAGCAATTAAAAAGAAATGAAATCAAAAAACTTCCCGAGAGGGAAGCTTTTTGTTTAACTAATTTAATTAGTTGTTGCCGCAGTAGATGTTGCCGGCTTCAAGTATATACAAGAAGGCGACTTTGCGTGGGCTTGCATCGTAAACGGCCTTTTCGCCGTCGCAATGAGCGTGGTTCCAAACGAGGATTTGGTGGTATTTCGTGTTGTCGGTATCAGTTTTTAGATTGTTTTCCCAGGTTAGGCTATCCGTTGTTGCAGTAGTATCGGTTCCGTCTGCTAGGGGGCCTTGAGGGACTATTTTGTAGGCGTTACCGTCTGGATCTTCGTATTCGGAGAAGTATTGTTTTTTAAATGCGTCCCAAGCCGTTGACCCAGTAGATGTGTCTGGGATTTGGTTACGGTTGTTGGTTTGGTAGTCAATGATGCGGGTGGCAAGATTGGCTAGATCGTTACGACGTTGCGTATCTTTTTGCGAACGTTGCAAACCTGGGAAGGCGATGAAGACCATGAGGAAGATGAGGCCGGCGATAGCGAGCACGAGCACAACTTCGATGATGGTGAAGCCTTCTTTCGATTTTAAGTTGTTTTTTGTCATGGAAATAATCCTTTCTAGAAAGTTTATTTGAGATTATTATAAAGTGGAAATTCAAAAAAATCAATGGGCTTATGCTAATATAGAAGTATGAAAATTGGGTTTCTAGTGTTGATGTTTGTAGTAGGCGCAGTGATGGGCTCGTTTTTGAGTTGCCAGGCATGGCGGCTTCACTATAAAGATCAAGGGAAGAAGAAACTCGGTAAGAGGTCTGTGTGTCTTAATTGTGGGGAGCAAATTAAGTGGTATGACAACATCCCAATTGTTTCTTGGTTGATGCTGGGCGGCAAATGTCGGGCTTGCAAAAAACCGATTGGCGTAAGTGAAATTGTGATTGAACTGTTATCTGGCTTGGCGTTTCTTGGTTTTGGTAGTACGGTAGAGCCGTCAAGCATGAGCGTGGTGGCCTGGGTAAATTTTGCGATAATGGTATTGCTTATTTTAAGCCTAGGCTTTTTGGCAATCTATGACGCCAGGTGGAGGGAATTACCGTTAGCAGTATTGATTTTTTCAGTAATTTGTGCTATAATATTAGTAATCCTGAAACAATGGAGTTTGGTTTCTGTTGTGGGGTTTTCTTGGGGGTCAATCTTTAATTTGCTTGGTGCAGTAGCTATTCTTGGTGGCACATATCTAGTTTTGTATCTGTTATCTAAAGGTAAATGGGTGGGGGATGGCGACTGGATTTTGGGCGTGGCGCTAGGGCTTGCTCTTGGTGATTCTTGGCTAGCTCTTATATTATTGTTCCTAGCTAACTTTATTGGTTGTGTTGTGATGATGCCGAGAAAGCAAAAGAAGATTGCGTTTGGACCGTTTTTGGTAGTGGCGTTTGTGATCGCGATTACATTTACAGAGTTTTTAAGCGGGCTGCTTGCCGGGAAGATATGGTAAAATAGAAGTATGAAAGTGGGCAAGAAAACTGGGGATACGTTAGTTGAAGTGATGTTTGCGGTGGCGATTTTTTCGCTGGTTGCGATTTCGGCTGTGGCTGTGATGAACTCCGGGCTTTCTAACACGCAGGCTACGCTTGAGTCCACAATGGCGAGAACCGAGATTGATGCCCAGGCGGAAGCGCTGAGATTTATCCAGTCTTCTTATGTGGCAGAGCGCCGGGATGGGGCGGACACCGATGGTTATTATGCCACGCTTTGGCACAAGATTGTGGCCCGCGCGAATGATCCAACCGAGGCTGCTACGCAATATGGCCCAACGAGTTGTGCAGAGCTATATAATCACGAGAATAACAGCGGTATCTATAAACTGAACGGTTTTGCGATTAACGTACGTAAGATTGGCTTGAGTGATGATGCGGAAGAATCTTTAATTAAACAAGACGAAAAGTTTTTCGCACCGGCTACTCACCCGAGAATTATTTATGATGACGATGCACTGCTTGATAACACGAACAGCAGCGAAGCCGAAAGGGTAGAGGGCATTTTTGTGACGGCCGTAAAAGACCCTGGCTCAACCAAAGTTGATGATACGGGCGTAAAAAGTGGTGCTGTGTATTATGATTTTTATATTCGTACCTGTTGGTACGCAAGTGGCAAGGATCTTCCTACCACGATCTCTACCGTGATTCGTTTGTATGACCCGGATGTGGTCGCGCCTAGTGAATAATTATTTAGTTTCGCTGTGAAATTTTTCGTGGATTTCACGCAAGTGGGCATCCGTGACGTGGGTGTAGATTTGAGTGGTGGAAATATCGGCGTGGCCGAGCATGGATTGAACAGCACGAAGGTCGGCGCCGTTCATTAAGAGGTCTGTAGCGAAGGAATGACGCAGGGTGTGAGGGCTGACGTGCTTAGTAATGCCGGCCATGCGGGCGTATTTTTCGACGATGCGTTCGACGCTGCGCGGGGTGAGGCGGCGGAAGTTGCCGGAAGTGTCGACGGATTGCTGGTTTTTGCTGTTATTTAAGAAGAGGGCTGGCAGGGAATCGGTGCGGGCGCCGAGGTATTCAGCGATACGGTCGGCGGCAGCTTCGGAAATGAAGATTGGGCGGTCTTTTTGGCCTTTACCACGGACTACGAATTCGCGACGTTCGAGATTGATGGAGTCGCGGTTTAAGCCGATGAGCTCGGAAACGCGGAGGCCGCCAGAATAAAGTAATTCGATAATGGCGCGATCGCGGAGTCCAGATTCGGTAGAAAGATCGATTTGGTTTAGCATGTCTTCGACTTCGTCAAAATGCAGGAAGGTGACTTGTTTTCGCACGACGTGTGGCAGTTCAATAAGAGATGGGTCGAGCGATTTGATGCCGCGGCGTGACAGATATTTGAAGAAACCACGCAGGGCTATGAGGTGGTAGGCCTGGGTGATGGTTTTGAGACCGTCGCCATCTTTTGGTGATTCGTAGCGGTTGAGCTTTAAGCGGTATTTACGGAGGACCTCAGCGTCAATCATATTTGGCTTGACGTCGTCGGTATTGAGGATTTCGGAAACAATCTCAAGGAAGCGCTCGAGGTAGAGGCGGTAGTTTTCGATGGTTTTTGGCGAGCGGCCGGACTCGATTTCGAGATGCTCAAGAAATTCTTCGATGAGATCAGAGATATACATAGCTTCATTATATCAAAAAAGGCCAGGGAGCGTACTCCCCGGCCATTTTTAAGCGCGATTATTTGCAGAACTTGTAAGCGTCACGGATGATCATGACTTCTTCGTTGGTTGGTTCTACGTATACAGGCACGGTAGAATCTTCGGCGGTGATGATGCCGCTGGTGATTTCTTTGAAGCTGGCGATGGCGTCGTTAACTTCTTTGTTGAGCTTGATGCCAAGTGGAGCGAGGCCCTTGATGATGGATTCGCGGGTTTCGGCACCATTTTCGAGCACACCGGCGGTGAAGACGATAGCGTCGACATCGCCTTTAAGCTCGAGGTAGTACTCAGCGATGTAGCGGATGATGCGGTCTACATACATATCGAGAGCGAGGCGGGCGTTTTCGTCGCCGTTTTCGATGGCTTTTTCAACGTCGCGGTTGTCATTGGCGCCACAGATACCAAGGAGACCAGATTTTTTGTTCAGGGCATCGTCGATTTCGGTATAGGTCATGCCGGCTTCGTCGATCATGTACTTGATGATTGATGGGTCGATTGAGCCAGAGCGGGTGCCCATCATGAGACCATCGAGTGGGGTGAGACCCATCGTGGTGTCAAAGCTTTTGCCGTCTTTAACAGCGGTAATGCTAGCGCCAGAGCCAACGTGGCAGACGATCAAGTTGATGTCTTCTTTGCCAAGTTTTTGTTGCATAACTTCAGTAATATATTTGTGGCTGGTGCCATGGAAACCGTATTTTCTAACACCGTATTTTTCGTACCATTTCATAGGGACAGGATACATGAATTGAACTTTTGGAATGGTCTGGTGGAAGGCAGTATCAAAGACTGCAACTTGCACAGCTTCTGGAAGGGCTTTTTGCATGGCTTTGATGCCGGCAATGTTGCCTGGGTGGTGTAGTGGTGCAAACTTGGTGAATTCTTTGATGTCTTTCATGACTTCGTCGGTGATAACTACGGAATGAGCGTATTTTTCACCACCATGCACTACACGATGGCCAACGCCGCGGATTTCGGACAAATCTTTAACTGCGCCGTAGTTGACGAGCTCTTCGAGCATGACGGCAACAGCGTCGGTGTGATCGTTGATTTCTTTCTTAACTTCGGTCTTTTTACCCTCAAACTTAATAGTGTAAAAGCTGTCTTTTGCGCCGATTTTTTCAACGTAGCCGCCGATGATTGAGATTTCAGCAGGCATGTCGTAAAGTTGGAATTTTAGCGACGATGAACCGGCGTTAACGCACAATACTTTCATGTTTTTGCTCCTTTAAATTTTAGTAATTATATCATATCTGGCGATGGTTTAGGCCAGAGTGACGACGATTTCTTTTTCTTTGTACTCGCTTCTGCTCGCGTATTTGACTTTGAGGGTGACGGTGTCGCCGTGCTGTTTTTTGTTCAAGGCCTTGCGAATGGTTTCGAGGGAAGTGACTTTGTCGCCGTCAATTTCGGTGATGATGTTACTGATTTCGAGTTCGGATTTTTCGGCGTTACCACCAGTAGTGATGGCGGACACATAGAAGCCTTCTGGCAATTTGTAATTTGCGAGGCTGCCGGAAGTGGTCATGTAGCCTTCAATGCCGAGGGTGAGTTCTTTGTCGTCTTCGCCCTTAATGAGGGTAGCGATGAGATCGGCGACGTCGGAAATTGGAATCGCAAAGCCCATGCCTTCGATGCTAGCGCTGGTGCTGCTGCCGGTTTGTGAATATTTAACAGAGTTGATACCAACGACTTCGCCCTTGCTATTAAGAAGAGCGCCGCCACTGTTACCGCCGTTGATGGCAGCATCAGTTTGAATCATTTCCTGGGTGTAATCTTCGGTAGTTACTTCGCGATGGAGGGCACTAACTACACCGATGGTGACGGATTGCCCATAGCCGAGAGCATTGCCGATGGCGATGACGCCGCTACCTACTTTGAGCTTGTTGCTGTCACCGAGGGTGGCAATTTTGATTTGTTTCAATGTTTCGTTATCAATGCTGCTTTTACTAACTGATACGATGGCAATATCTTTTCTTTTTGATACGCCCTTAACGCTTGCATCGTAGCTTTTATCGTCGATGAACTTTACGGAGAGTTCACTGGCATTTTCAACCACATGATAGTTGGTTAAAATGAAGAGATCTTCGTCGCCTTCGGCTACGATAACACCGGAGCCGGCACCTTCAGTGGTGTAACTTCTGTTGCTGTTATTGCCGAAGAAGGAAAAGCCAAATAAACCAGAATTAATGACCGTTTTGCTGGTGATGGCCACGATGGACGGCATGACTTCGTCGACAACTTCGGAAACATCAGTAATATATACGCCGTCTGATTTAATCGTGATGGTGTCGGTATGTTGAAGCTCAACTTTTTCTTGCTCGGCTGGGGTTGGGTTAAAAATGAAATCGAGTTTGCCGGTGGTGTAGGCCCAGACTCCTGCGCCAGCGATGATAGTGAGAAGCAGCAATACAATAATGATTTTGTAGCCTAGATTGCGGCGCTTCTTAGATTTTTCGGATTTTTTGGTTTCTTCGATTTTTTCGATTTCTACAGGTTTTTCTTTTGCGGTTTTATCACTCATTTTGCCTCCTAAAAGTAGTTTAGTCTTTGAATCTTAAACAAAACTGAATACGTATATATTATACGACGAAAAATGATTTATGGTGACAACGCCAGCTCACTTCGTGTGCGAGTTTGGCTCGCTGCGCGAGCCAATTCGCCTTCGGCGAGCGAACGCTGCGTTCGCCTCACATCGCAGTAACAGAAATAAAAAATAAGCCTTTCAGGCTTGTTTTTTATTTCTGGTGACCCGGGTGCGAGTCGAACGCACAACCTCTTCCTTAGGACGGAATTGCTCTATCCATTGAGCCACCGGGCCATGTGGGTAAAACAAACAAAGCGTGCTATTTGTTTGTTTTACAATGCGGCTGGGCCGGGCCCCGCCGTACGTATATTATACCATATGGTATAATAGGGGTATGAAACTGTTCAAAAAACAAGATGACAAAAAGACCGAATCAGAGAAGATGGAAGAGCGCCGCGAAGAGGTGCTAGCTACCGGCCGTAAGTTTAAATATCCTTTGCAATGGACTAAGCACCGTGTGGTGATTAATACAATTTTGGTGGCATTTGGCGTGTTAGTTTTACTTGTGCTTGGTGTTTATCTTGCGCTTTATCGTTTTGGCATGACTGATGAACTGCTTTACCGTATTACGCAAATCGTGCCAATGCCAGTGGCAAGCGTCGAAGGCGAAAACGTTAGGTATTCGGACTATTTGATGCTTTATCGTAGCAGTATGACTTCTATTGAATACCAAGCTGGTAAATTTAGTGATGAAGAATCCGAGAAGGCTTTGATTTATCAATATAAAATTAGCTCGCTAACTGAGGCCGAGAAGTATGCCTATGCAACGAAGCTGGCCAAAGAACAGGGAATTGAAGTAACGGACGAAGAGATTAATAATGAATATGAGCGTCATCGCCAGATTGGTGGCGTGGATCGTTCCGAAGAGGCATTCCTAAAAATTATCAAAGACAACTTTGGTTTGTCGAAGGATGAATACTGTCATTTGATTAGACTTCATCTAACTCGCGCTAAGGTTGAGGCGGCTATTGATACGAACGCCAATGATATCGCAACAAAGGTAGAAAATTTGCTTGCCGAGAATGGTGGCAATTACCAGGCGGTTGCGAGCGCCATGGGCGATAAGATTATTTATGAGGAAACTGGCGGCATGATTTCGATTAATAACCTTGATGGTGGCCGTTCGATTGCTGCAATGCAGCTTACGGATGGTGGCCAGAGTGGGCGCTTTACCTCTATCAACGGCGACGGTTATTATTTCGTAAAACTCATCAAGAAATCTGAGGCTGAGGTGGATTTTGTATCCATCCGGGTGCCATTTACTGAATTTGCGAAGCGTTTTGATACTCTCAAAGAAGATGGGAATATCACCGAACACATCACGATAGAATAATATGCTATAATTGTGGCAGTTGCGAGTATCGTATAACGGCTATTATGTATCCTTCCCAAGGATGAGACGAGGGTCCGACTCCCTCTACTCGCACCAGGGGTTCGCCCACCGAAGGTGGGTAGCGAGCATAAGCGAGCGTCCCCTCCATACTCGCACCATGGTCCGCCCGCCGAAGGCGGTTTTTTGTTGGTATTAAAAAAGGGCAGAGCTAATGCTCTGCCCACGGAGTTACGTTAAGCGCATATGACGGTGCCTCGGCCGGACAAAAATCCGGGTAGAGCTATACAAACGAAGCTTGTCATTAGAACCATATCCCCAGCTGTTTCTTTTTCGCATTCCCATCATCATATACCTTGTCTCCTTTTCATTTTTTTGTCGGAAAAACGTAATGGGTGTGCCTCTTGGGCTATGAAGTATCTCCGGGCATATCGCCACCTCCTTATGTGCTCTTGCCCATAAAACAAAAATTGACTGAAGTTTTATGAGTAGAGCTCTATTATAACATAAAAACCGGTTTTGTGGTAAAATAACAGTAATGAACGAAGTGATTTTAAAGATTAAAAACGTTATTAAAGAGCTTTTTGATGTAGAAATTGAGCCAGAAGTGACTGTGGCCCCAGAAACGGTTGATGCCGATTTTTCATCAAATGTGGCGATGAAACTAAGCGGTATTTTGCATACCAATCCACGTGAGATCGCCACTAAAATTGCTGAAAAAATGCCAGAATTTAAGGCCGAGGTGGCGGGGCCAGGGTTCCTCAACTTTATCTTACCGGACGAATTCTTTACTGGCAAAATTGATGGTTTTGTTGAAGATTTCGCCAAAAATATATCATGTGACGAATATTCTGGCAAAACTGTAATTTGCGAATTCTCTGATCCAAACCCATTTAAGGTGCTTCATGTGGGCCATCTTTATACTTCGATTGTGGGTGATGCGATTAGCCGTTTGTTTGAACACGCCGGTGCTAAGGTGATTCGCGCTAACTTCGGTGGCGATGTTGGTTTGCACGTAGGCAAAACCATTTGGGCGCTTCAAAAATCTGGTATGAAGGATTTTACTATCGAGGATATTTCGAAAAAATATGTAGAAGGCACTGCCGCTTATGACGAAGATGAAGAGGCTAAGGCTGAAATCGTTAAGATTAACAAAGAAATTTATACGATTGCCGAAAATGATTTGCACGGTTCAGAGCTCGCTGATATTTACTGGCGTGGTAGGGAACTATCATACCAATATTTTGAAGATTTTTATAACCGTATCGGCGTGAAATTCGATAAGTATTATCCAGAATCCACTGTGGCTGGCCGTGGTCTTGCTGAGGTTAAAAAAGGTCTTGCGGCTGGGGTTTATGAGATTTCGGATGGCGCTGTGGTTTATCGTGGCGACACCAAACTGGGGTTGCACACTCGTGTTTTCATCAATAAAGAAGGCTTGCCAACTTATGAAGCTAAGGATGTGGGCCTCATCTTTACTAAGTGGGATGATTATCAGTTTGATAAATCCGTGGTGATTACCGGTAACGATATTATTGATTATATGAAGATCGTGCTTGGCTCGGTTGGGGAAATGAACCCAGAGCTTCCGGCCCGCACCACACACCTTACGCATGGCCAGGTTAAGTTGCCGGGCAACGTAAAGATGTCGTCTAGAAAAGGGAACTTTTTAAAGGCCGTCGATATTCTAGATTTAGTTACCGAGGAGTTAAAAACCGAATATAATTCAGACGATGAAAAAGTGGTGCTCGGCGCTACTAAATATGCATTTTTGAAATACAAAATGGGTGGTGACATCATTTTCGATCCAAAAGAATCCGTGAAAATGACCGGAAATTCTGGTCCATACTTACTGTATTCCTGCGTGAGGGCCAAGAAAATCCTTAGCAAAATTGGCGATAAAAAAGCCAAGCTTGCTGGTGAGTTAAACACGTTTGAGCGCGCCCTGAGTAAAAAAATTGTTCAATATAAAGACGTCCTAAACGAGGCTGTAACAGAGATGGCACCACATAAAGTGTGCAACTTCCTGTACGAGCTGGCACAAGAATTCTCACGTTTTTACGAAAATTGTCCAGTGGCTGGTGATGCCCGCGAAGCCGAGCGCGCCCAAATTATTCGGGCATACCTCAACGTAATGGAACACGGTCTTAACATTTTGGGTATTCAAATCCCGGAGGAGATGTAATGAAAAAAGCCAAATTACTTTGGATCGATTTAGAAATGACTGGGCTTTCGCCTGTAACGGACAAAATCTTGGAGGTGGCCGCGATTGCTACTGATTTTGACCTTAAAGAAGTAGCACGTTTTGAGGCTGTGGTGAAGGTTTCGCCAAGGCTCATGAAAAAGCGCATGGTGGGTGAGTTCTGGGAGAAGAACGCTGCCTCGCGCGATGCTTTGTTCGCCCAAAACAAAGATGGCAAACCTGCAAAGTTAGTTGAAGCTGAGCTTCTAGAATTCCTAGATAAATATTTTGGCGATGAGATTTATCTTGCTGGCAATTCAATCCACCAGGATCAGAAGTTTATTGAAAGGGAATGGCCAAGACTTAACAGCCGCTTGCACTATCGTATGCTTGATGTGTCTGCCTGGAAGATCTATTTTGAGAACGCTCTAAATAAGAAATTCGTGAAGCGCGATGCGCATCGTGCTTTAGATGATATCGAGGGCTCGATTGAAGAACTAAACTTCTACAAAGGATTTATTAAGAAATGATCGAAGTAGAAAAAGTATCTGGCATTGCCGGTTTTGAAAAGACCGTTGAAGAAAAGCAAAACGGTGAGCGTACCGAAAGCAGGGAACTTTATTCTGTGGACGGAAAGGTATTTTTGGTGGTTAACAAGAATACTTTTGAAATGCGCACAGACCCAAAGCTTGCTAAGCTGCTTCGCGAAAAGTATGAAAGCGTAATGGACTCGCGTTATTTTGGCCGTGGTGGTATCGAAATCGTAGATGCTGGCCAGCTCAATGATGACGAAGTAGCCGACCTTATCAGACTAAGTTATAACTTATCAAAAGAATTGGCATAAAAAAATAGCCCCGAAGGGCTATTTTGCTAATTATTTTTTCTTCTTCAAAGCGTCGCGGATCTCGCGGAGAAGCACGGTGTTTTCGTCTTCCTTTGGAGCTTCCTCGGCTGGAGTATCATCCTTTTTGCGATGGAATTTGTTGATTGCCTTGATGATAATGAAGATTACGAGGGCGATAATAAGGAAGTTAATAATGTTTTGAATGAACTTGCCGTAGGCGATAGTAGCGCCACCGTCACCGCCAAAGAAGTTTGGAATAGTGACACTGAGCGTGGTGAAATCGAAGCCACCGCCAATAAGGCTGATAACTGGCATAATAATGTCGTTGACGATTGAGTTAACGATAGCAGTAAAGGCAGAACCAATGATGATGCCTACAGCGAGGTCCATGACGTTGCCACGGTTGATGAAATCGGTAAATTCTTTGCGGAAGCCAGAGCTTTTGCCGCGAGCTTTTTTAATAAGCTCTTTTGGATTTTTCTTGGTTTTTTCTTCTGACATAAGTTCCTTTCTTTACTCAGAATAATTATTAAAGTTATCGTAAATGGTGGCTAAGCTATTGTAGGAAGTGGAAAGAAGGTTTTTAAGATCGGTATTACTGGTGGAATCATAGATTGTTTTTTCATTCGTCATAATAGAACTAATGGCCAGGGCGATTTTGCGCGCGTAGGCGTGATCGAAACTTTGCCCGGTGGCGGCGGAGAATAGTTCGTGTTCCAGCGTGGCAGCATCAAAGCTGGTATCCTCGACTGGTGTTTCAGGCTCTTCGACATTTTCTGTAATGTAACCGGTGAGGCTGCGGGTGGAGCTTGCGAGGACGCTAAGCAGGGAATTAGTTTTTTGCTGGGAACTAGCTGACCTAACGTTTGGTTTGTAGGTGGTTACGATGCGTGAAAGCTCGCTGAGGTCATTTCTAAGAACAAAAATGCCAGATTTGTTTTCTGTTTTACTGCCGCCACTAAGCATGGCGCCGATAATCAAGATAACAATAAGGCCAAGCACGCCAAGAGTTAGAGTTTTGGCGATAGGGTTTTGCAGGAACTTTGGGAGTTTGCTGTGCTTTGCTGCGACTGGAGAGATTTGGTTAAGATATTGCTGACCATCCATATGGTATAATTATAGCATGAACGACGCGAAGGAGGAAATTAAATCTCGACTGGCGGTGGAAGATGTGGTGGGGCAGTATATTGAGTTAAAAAGAGCAGGCCGTAACCTTAAAGGTAGGTCACCTTGGGGTGTGGACAAAACTCCTTCGTTCATGGTTTCTCCAGAAAAAGGCATTTGGCATGATTTTTCCGCCAATAAGGGCGGTGATATTTTTACTTTCGTGATGGAAGTGGAGGGGATTTCTTTTCGCGAGGCGATGGAAAAATTGGCTACACAAGCTGGCGTGGACCTCTCGAAATATCACGGCGGTGATGCCGAAGTGACCAAGCGCAAAAACCGTGCGCGTGAAGCGTTGGCACTAGCTTGCAAGTATTATCAGCTTTGCCTTACTAAGAACAAAACGGTTTGTGAATACGTTTTTTATAAACGCAATTTGAATCGCCAAACGGTGGCCGAGTTTAAGATTGGCTATTCGCCGAGTGGGGGCAATGTTCTAAAAGATGTGCTGATTAAACGTGGTTTTTCCGAGAAAGAACTTGAAGCGGCGGGACTTTTGAATCGCTTTGGCGGTGATATGTTTAGAGCGCGTATGATGGTGCCATTTATCGATACTACTGGTAACGTGATTGGCTTTACAGCGCGTATTATTGGCAAGGGCGAACCAAAATATTTGAACACGCAGGAAACGATTTTATTTAACAAATCGCGCTTTGTGTTTGGTTTGCATCAGGCCAAAGAGTCGATTCGTCGCAATGGTTTTGTGGTGATTGTGGAAGGGAACATGGATGTGATTTCGTCACACCAGGCCGGCGTGAAAGAAGCCGTGGCAACTTCTGGCACCGCAATGACTGAACAGCATCTCAAGATTTTGTCTAATTTAACGAGCGATATTCGTTTGGCTTATGATGGCGATGAGGCCGGTGTGAAGGCTACGGAGCGCGCAATTATGATGGCGGGCGATCTTGGCATCGATCTTTCGGTGATTTCAGATTATCACGGTGCCAAAGATCCAGATGAATTGATCCAAAAAGACCCAGAACTCTGGCGCCAAGCCGTACAAAAAAGTGTGCCGGCCGTGGATTGGCTGCTTAACAAATACGAAGAGAGTTTGAATTTGAACTCAGCGCCAGGCAAGCGTAAATATTCGGACGTGGCTTTGAAGCTTCTTAGCTATGTGAAGGACGAAGTTGAACGTGCAAGCTACGAAGAAAAGGTAGCAAAGCGCCTGGGCGTTGAAGTTGAAGTTTTGCGTGAAAAGGGTGATCGTTTGGAACAGAAGTTGGCCCAGTCTGCTAAACACAAGTATTTGAAGAAACCAAAGACTGAAGTAAAAAATGACAACTTGAAGCGGCTCGAAAATAGCTTGCTAGCTTTAAAAGCGTTTGGTGACGTTACGACGGAAATTCCTTTGGAAGTGCCAACGAACAAAGACAAATTAGCCGAGCTTGAACTAATCTTTAATAGCGAGCACGAAGTGAATTTTTCGCCAGACGATTTGGAAAAAGAAGCTAAGAGCTTGATGAAACGTTATAAGGTCGAAGAAAACAAGCAAAAGATCGAAGAATTGAATGCCAAACTTGAGGCCTTAGACGAAAATGATGCCGAATTTGAAGAGGTGATTCGCCAGATTCGCGACTTGCAAAATTCGAAAAATTAGGTATACTTATTTGCAATGGACGAAAACAAAGATGACATTCTCGAAATGCGCGATCTTGCGATGGATTTTGATGGTCCTGAGTCAGACGATCTAGAGAATGAGGAAGAGTTATCAGATGAAGATTTGGCCATTACGGCAGAGAACGTGGATGCTTTTGCAGACGACTCTGTGCGCCTTTATCTTCGTGAAATCGGTAAAATTCCTTTGCTCACCCCAGAGGAAGAGGCCGACCTTGCCCAACGTATCGTAAAGGGTGATAAAAAAGCCAAAGACAAAATGGTGGAATCCAACATGCGTCTTGTGGTTTCAATTGCTAAGCGCTACGGCGGTCGTGGTCTTGATTTTCTTGATCTTATTCAAGAGGGAAATACCGGTTTACTTCGTGCTGTAGAAAAATTTGATCCAGACAAAGGCTTTAAGTTTTCGACTTATGCAACCTGGTGGGTGCGCCAGGCTATTACTCGTGCTATCGCCGACCAAGCTCGTACGATTCGTATTCCAGTGCACATGGTTGAGACCATCAACAAGGTGCTTCGCACTACTCGCAAGCTCACCACCGAGCTTAACCGCGAGCCGACCAACGAGGAAATCGCTAAAGAGCTCGACATGGAGCCGGAAAAAATTGATTATGTGATGCGTATCAAACAAGACATTGCTTCGCTCGATGCCTCTGTCGGCCGTGAAGGCGACGATGAAGATTCTGTGCTTGGTGATTTCGTAGAAGACGAAGAGCGTGACTCGCCAGAAGATTCTGCCGCAAATCAGATTTTGAAGGAACAGCTTGCTGAAATTATTTCTACTTTGACCGATAGGGAACAAAAGATTATCCGCCTGCGTTTTGGTATTGGTGGTGGTCGCCCACACACACTTGAAGAAGTTGGTAATGAATTTGCCGTAACTCGTGAGCGTATTCGTCAGATCGAAGCTAAGGCCCTTTCTAAACTTCGCAAGAACAAAGATACCAAAAAACTACACGAATATTTAAAGTAGGAGGAATATGAAAAAGATTCTGACAGCATTAATGTTAGTAGCGGTGGTGATAGGCGGTATTTTTGTAGCTCGCCCGGCCTTTGCTGAAGATCATCCGAACTGTACTTCGATTCTACCTAGCGGTCTTTGTGATGAAGATAATGGTCAAGGTGTAAAAGATCTCTTGTCTATGGTTGTAGATATTATGATGGCTGGTGTTGGTATCCTTGGCGTGATTGGTATCACGATTGTTGGTATCCAATATCTCACGGCGGCTGGCGATGTTTCTAAGACTACAAAAGCAAAACGTCGCATCTTTGAAATTGTGATTGGCGTTGCCGCATTTATTTTACTTGGAGCGATTATAAAATTCTTGGCGCCAAGCCTATAAGGTGGCTATGCAAAGAATCTTGGTAGTATATAACCCGCGTTCGTCGCGATTTAAAGACGTGCGTGCGGAAGTTTTGGATATTTTGAATAACCCAGCTCGCATGCAAGAGATGGGGTTAAGTGGCAAGATAGTTGGTAAATACGAGGTCGAAAAGACTAACGTTGATGATAATACGGCTAAGCTCGCCAAGATTATCAAGGATGGTGATTTGGTGCTTGCGGTGGGCGGTGACGCCACGGCCGTAATTGGTGCTAACGGAATCTTGCAGTCCAAAAGAGATGCCGTGCTTGCGGCGCTGCCGTATGGTAACTTTAATGACCTTGCCAAGATGTTGAGGGTGAAAACTTTGGCTGATGTTTTCAGGGCTAAAACTACTAAGCTTTGGTCGCTTGAAGTTTTGGTAGATGGGAAGCGCCTACGTTATTCTACTTGCTACACTACGATTGGTATGATGGCTGAGGCCACGGAGCTTTTTGATAATAAAAAGGTGAGAAAGAGCCTTAGAAAAGGGCACAAAACCACATGGCGTTCTTATCCGAAACTTGCTAAATGGTATTTTAAGAACCGCTCAAAGAGAGTCTTTTTGCCGGAATTCAAGCTGAATGGTTTGTCGCAAAAGAGTAATACTACAGACTACTTGGCCGTGAATGGTAAAAAGTTGGCCCGCGTGATGCGTGGTGGTGAATGGTATAAAAACGAAAAGACGTTTTGGCATACTACTGGCAGGTTGAAGAGCTTCTTCCGCCTTTCAGTATTTATGGCAAAAAGCATGCTAAATAAGGTGCCTGGCACAGAAACTAAAGGCGACGTAATTGAATTTTTGGTGCCAGCTACAGTCGAGTTCCAATCTGAAGGCGAGTACAAAATTCTAGAAAATATCAAGAAAATTGAAATTAAAAAAGCAGAACAATTTTTGAAAGTGTTATACTTATAAATATGGAAAACGTAAAGATTATCGCAGTGGTGGGGATGAGTGGCAGCGGCAAGTCCGTAGTAGTTGATCATTTAACTGACAAGGGTTGCCCAAGAGTTTATTTTGGTGGCATGATTTATAAGGAGATGGAAAAACGGGGAATCGTTCGTACCGAAGACGGTGAGAGTGAGAAGCAATTCCGTGAGATGATTCGCGAGACCGAAGGCAAAGATTGGGTCGTAAAGCAAGCAATTGCTGAGGCTAAAGATTTGATTGCAGCCGGCCAAAAACGTATCGTGCTTGATGGCGTGTATACGTGGACAGAATATAAGATTTTGAAAAAAGAGTTCCCAAAATGTCTTACATTTTTAGCGGTAGTGGTCGATAAGAAATTGCGTTATGATCGCGTGGCGAAACGCCCTGGTCGCTCTTTTGATACGGCGGCAATTCGTGAACGTGATCGTAGTGAAATTGAGAATCTTGAAAAAGGCGGCCCAATTGTGGCAGCAGATTATTATGTGCTCAATAATGGCACGATTGAAGATTTAAAAAATCGTGTTGATGAGATTCTAGCTGAAATTGATTTTTAATTGACAAGATGACTGATTAGGATTATGCTTATAATAAGCATAATTATAAATTTACGAAAGGTCATATAAATGAACGAAAGTGGGGAAGACACACAATATAGTTTGGATATTTTTGTGTCTGATTTGCTCGCAGCAAAGGGGATGAAAGATGACCCAGAAACGCATGCCGAGCTTCTTGCGGTTGTGCAAGAGAATGTTAATCAAGCAATTATTGGTGCTTTGCCAAGTGCTGATGTTGCGCGCCTTGAATATCTTGCAAACAGCGACCCAACCGAAGAAGAAATCGCGCAGCTAATTGAAAATGCTGATTTCGACCATACCGAGGTGGTAAAAAGAGCACTTGAAAAATTCCGTGATGAGTTTTTGAGAGGAGGTAACAATGAACGAAGCTAAAGTTGGTGGCGCCCCTACTGGCGCAGCGGAAGGCACGAACGCTGCCGCACAAGTAAAAGATCCTTGGTCAATTCTAACGGAGATTGCTAGGGACACAGTTGGTGAAGTAAAAACAAGTGCTACGGAAAAAGCCGGTGCGGCCGTAAAAAAAGCAGATGCTAAGGTTGAAAGCGCCGATTCTTTCGTATCTTCCGTAGAGGAAAAACGTGATCTTTCGCAAAATAAAATCAATGAATATGACACAAAAACAGCTGATATTACAAAGAGCAAAACAGAAGCCGAGAGCGAGAAGAACTATGCTAAGGAGGTGCTTACTAGAGCAGAGACCGAGTATAAGACAGTAGAATCTGAAAACCGATTCTATAAGTACGCTGCAAAACGCACTGAACAGGTGGCTGGCATCTTTTGGGGTGCTACTGGCGCTAAGGTCTATAGCGGCATCAAGGGTGCGGTTTCTAAAGTGGTATCCAAAATGCCAAGAATCGAGATAAAGTCTAGGAAAGAAGAAACTTGGGAAGAACATCAGGCAGCAGAAAAAGCTAAATGGGACAATGCTCAGGAGCTTGCGAGGCAGACTTGGGAAGAACACCAGGCCGCTGAAAAAGAGAAGTGGGATAAGGAAGCCGCAGCGAAACTGGCTCCAAAGGAATCTTTCCTCGATAAGATGATTAATTCGTGGAAAGAAACCACGGAAAATCGCAAAACTGGTCTTCAAAGGAAGGAACAGGCAAAAAGTAAACAGAATGATGCCGAAAAAGCATACGAGAAGAGGGCGGGAGTCTTTAAAGATCTAGAGAAGAAGCTTAGTGATGCTAAGAAAGATAAAGAAACCGCCGAGAAAGATCTTAAAAGCGCTAATTCTCAGCTAAGTGCTGCCCAGGAAAAGGCTAAACAGGCCAAAGATAAGGCAGTAGAAAAGCAGCTTAAACTTGAGCACTTACAAGCCTTGGCACAATTCGAAAAATGGCTGAATGGTAAACCAGTTAAGGAAGTGAGACGTGATGTTGAAAACAGAATGGCTGCTTACCTGGATTTCGTGGATTCCGTTGATGAAGGCGTAATCAATGAAGCTAAGAAAGAAGCCAAGCTCAATACCTACAAAGATCAACTTGCCGCTCTTGATTTCTATGAAGAACAAACTGGCAAGAAGAAACCTGCAGAAGTAAAGCCAGCAGAGGCCGCAAAACCGGCTGAAGCCACAGCGGCTGAGGCTGCAAAAGCCGAAGAGGCACCAGCAGCTGCGGAAGCTGCAGCGGAGCAACCCGTAGCAGAGGCCGTGAAGGTTGAAGAAGCCGCAGAAAAGCCAGAAGCAGAAGCGCAAAAGGCTGAAGTTACGGAGCAGCCAGTCACCGACGAGAAGGCTACTAAAAATGAAGCAGCTGCAAATGACGGCAAATATATACCACCTAATGGTTATGAACCAACCGAAGAAGAGCGTCGAAGGAGAGAAGAGGAACTTGCTCGTCGCAAAGGTGTGCCTGTGCCAGCAGCGGCGGGATTGTAAAAGCAAAAAAGAGCCCTACGGGGCTCTTTTTTGGTGTCGCATGCTATAATTAAGGTATGAAAAGGTTGGTAATAATTGATGGTAAATCGGTGTTTTATCGCGGATATTACGCGATGGGAGCGCTGAGTTTGTCTGATGGCACACCAACCGGTGGCATCTATGGTTTTGCGGCAATCGCGATGGAAATTGTGAGTAAACTGTCGCCAAATCAGGTGGTAGTGGCTTGGGATTCCCATACTTCGGGTGCTAAACGTCGTGAGATTTACCCAGAGTATAAAGCTGGCCGTGTAAAGCCGGGCGATGATTTTTATGTGCAAATTCCGCTTCTTAAAGAGTTAATTGATAGCTTAGGCTGGACCTTTGTTGAGCTTGATAACTACGAAGCTGATGATATTATTGGCACGCTTAGCTTGCAGGCTGATAACGTGATGGGTAGCGATGGCAAGTGTGAATACGAGACATATATTATATCTTCTGATCTTGATATGCTACAGATTGTGGATGAAAACACTAGAATGTGGCGCATTTTGAAGGGCTTTTCGAATATTGAAGAGATTGACGTAGCTGAGGTTGAGGCTAAATATGGTATTTTGAAGTCGCAATTCCTTGATATGAAGGCCTTGAAAGGTGATGCTTCTGATAATATCCCAGGCGTGCCGGGTATTGGTGAGAAAACTGCCGTTAAACTGCTTAATGATTATGGAACTCTAGACGGTATTTATGAGCATATTGATGAAATTAGTGGCTCAATCGCCAAGAAGCTTATAGAGGGCAGGGAATCGGCTTATATGTCGCTGAAGCTTGCTACGATTATGTTTGATGCGCCGGTTAAATTAGCTGATGTTCCAGAGTTTAAGATGGATCAAACCAAGATGATTGCTGGGTTAAAACGTTTTGAGTTTAATTCGTTAGTTAGAAAATATAGTACTATGGATCTGCCAACCACGCCGGAACCAGTAGAAGAAGTGGAAGTGAAGCCTTTGCCGAAGGATTTAATCGTAGACTGGGACATCAAAGCTTTGATGCATCGTGATAACAAAATCGCGACTAAGATTTTGATGGGTGCTGAGTTTTGGGACTTAAATCAGGGCCACTTTTTACTAGATCCTTTAGCCCGAGATTTTGAACAAGAAAGTGTCGAAAAAGAATATTGGCGCCAAAAATCGGCCTTCGAACAGAGGTCAGAACTGTATAAAATATTTGTTCAATTTGATTTGCCACTCATCCCGATTCTTTTCAAAATGGAAAAGAAGGGCATGCTGATTGACCGCAAATACTTTGATGATTTGAAGAACGAATATACAAATGAAGTGGCTCGTAAAGAACGTGAAGTGCAGTTGATGGCGGGCGTAGACTTTAATGTGAACTCGCCAGTGCAGCTTTCGGAAGTTTTGTTTGATAAGTTAGGTCTTCCTACTAAGGGAATTAAGAAGACTTCGCGCGGGTATTCTACTGGGGCGAAAGAGCTTGATAAACTGAAGGATTTGCATCCGTTGATTCCGAAACTGATGGAATATCGCGAGGCGGCTAAGTTGCTTTCTACTTACATTTTGCCGATGCCCGAACTCGCTGATTCTGAGGATAGAATCCATACTACATTTACTCAAAACGTGACGGCTACCGGACGTCTTTCGTCTCTTAATCCAAATTTGCAGAATATCCCAGTGCGTACCGAAGAAGGGAAGCGTATTAGAGCTGGGTTTGTGGCGCCAGCTGGGAAGGTACTCGTATCGGCAGATTATTCGCAGTTTGAGCTTAGGCTTGCGGCGGCGTTATCTGGTGACCAAAAGCTGATTGATGACTTTAACTCCGGAATTGATATTCACACGAAGACGGCGTCTGAGGCTTTCAAGGTGCCATTTGATGAAGTTACTAAGAAACAACGTCGCGCTGCTAAGGTGATTAACTTTGGCGTGCTTTATGGTATGAGTGCGAAGGGTTTGGCGGACGCGGCAGACATGAGCGTGCCAGAGGCTAAGGCCTTTATTGATAAATATTTTGAGCTTCGCGCGCCAATTCGTAAGAAACTTGATGAGATATTAAAACAAGCGCGTGAGATGGGTTATGTTGAAACTTTCTTTGGTCGTCGTCGCCCAACTCCAGATGTAAAGTCTGCTAATTTCTTGGTGAGAGCAGCGGCTGAGCGTGCGGCACAGAACATGCCGATTCAGGGAACTGAAGCCGATTTAATGAAGCGCACAATGGTGGCGGTGGATGCCAAGTTGCCAAAAGGCGCAAGCTTGATTATGCAAGTGCATGATTCTTTGATTGTGGAATGTGACGAAGCAATAAAAGATGAAGTTTCAAAGGTTTTGAAAGATACGATGGAAGCGGTGGCGCCGGAACTTAACGTGAAACTGGCGGTAGATGTAACGGTTGGGCAGAACTGGGGCGAGCTTTGATGAATAACGGCCTTGAGATTTACAAAATTCACGAGGGTGAAGTAGTTTTTAATATTGATGGCGAAACCTTGTGGGCCACGGAAGAGCAGATTTCGCAGCTTTTTGGCGTAGATCGCTCGGTAATTAACAGACATTTGAATAATATTTACAGAGAGGGCGAGCTAGACGAAAAAGCAACATGTGCAAAAAATGCACAAGTTCGCATGGAAGGGAATCGCCAGGTAAAACGTGAGGTTAAAAAGTACAACTTGGACGCGATTATTTCGGTGGGTTACCGCGTGAACTCGCGCAAGGCTACGGATTTTCGTATTTGGGCTACCAAGGTTTTGAAATCTTATGTGGTGGATGGTGCGGCGATTAATGAACGCCGCTTGAAGGAGTTAGACGCCGAGAAACTACGCGCGATTGAAGGAACGCTGAGCATTGTGCGGCGCTTAACGGCTGTGAGTGAGCTTTCCGAGGCGGAAGCCAAAGGAATTCTAGAGGTAATTTCAAAGTATAGTCCAAGTTTTAAGGCGCTTAAAGAATATGATGAAGGTCATATCACTTTTGGCTCGGGTAAACGGGCGATTAAGTTTTTGAATGCCGAGGAGTGCACAAAGATTATTAAACAGTTACGCGAGAACCTGGGTGCAGATGAAAAGTTTGGCGCTTTAAGAAGTGGAGAGCTAGATTTTGGTGATAAGATGGTGGGCGAAACGGTGGCGGAGAAAGCAGCCAATCTGTTATATTTCGTTGTTAAGGGCCAGCCATTTAAGGATGGCAATGAACGGATTGGTGCGCTTTTATTTATTGTGTTTTTGACGATGAATGACTTTCATTTGACAGATAATGGTGAGACCAAGATCTCGGATCGCGCCCTTACGGCTTTGACGCTTCTTATTGCGGAGTCGGACCCATCGGAAAAAGATTTGATTATTGCTTTAATTTGTAAGCTGTTGGAGGAATAATGCCTGAGCTGCCTGAGGTTGAGACAATTCGGCGTGGGCTTTCAAAATTCATCTTGAACAAAAAAATTGTTCGGGTTGAGGTTTTGTGTGAGAAATCATTTATTGGAACGCCAAAAACAGGGGTGGTGAAGGCTCTGAGGCGTTATGGCAAGGCGCTAATTATTGACCTTGATAATGAATTTTCTTTGATGATTCATCTTCGGATGACGGGTCAGTTGATTTGGCGGGGAACCGAACAATTCGCGGCCGGCCACCCGAGCGACAACTTTGTGGCGGAGCTGCCAAATAAGCAAACGCGGGTGATTTTAGAGTTTGAAGACGGCAAACTATTCTTTAACGATCAGCGCAAGTTTGGGTTTATTAAGATCTTGGAAACCGAGAACGTAGAGGAAGACGAGTTTATTAAGAAGCTTGCTAAAGAACCTTGGGTGATGACAAAAGAAGAACTATACGGCAAGTTTCAGCGTCACAAAAACTCTGTAGTAAAAGCGGTGCTTCTTGACCAGACTATCATCTGTGGCCTAGGTAACATTTATGCCGACGAGGCGTTGTTTGACGCTGGTATTCATCCGGAACGCCGTGCTGGTAGCTTGAGTTTAGAGGAAACCGAGCGAATTCTATTGGGTGCGCGCAAGGTAATGGATGCTTCGATTAATTCTGGTGGTTCGACGATGGCTACCTATGTGAAAGCGGACGGCACAAAGGGTGATTATTTAGAGAAATTTGCGCAGGTTTTTAGAAATGAAGGCAAACCATGTCCGCGCTGTGGCGAAAAAATTGTTAAAATAAGAGTAGCGGGGCGGGGAACGCATATTTGCAAGAGGTGCCAAAAATGATCAGGATTTATTACGGAGACGACAGGGTCAAAATTAACGAGCAAATCAAAAAGGTTCTCGGTGAAAATTACGAAGTAATGGATGGCCCAGAGCTGATGCCGGCAGATTTGCCGAGTATTTTTATGGGCGGCTCACTTTTTGCGGATAAGCGCGCAATTTTGATTCGCGACCTTGGTGAAAATAAGGAAGTTTTTGAGAAGTTGCCTGAGTATTTGAACGCCCCACACGAGGTGATTTTGTTTGAAACCAAGCTAGATAAGCGCACCACAACTTATAAGGCCCTGAAAGACAAAATTGAAATCAAAGAATTTGTGATGCCGGCAAACATTAACGCCGGGCTGGTGTTTGATATTTTTAAAACTGCTAAAACTAATGGCAAAAAGGCCGTGCAAATGCTGGAGCAAATCGAAAATGAGCAGGATCCGTATATGTTTTTGGGTCTTCTAGTATCGCAGGCGCTGAAAGATTTTTCCTTCAAACAGGGAACAAAAGAAAAGAGAGTCCTTCAGGAACTCTCTAAACTTGATATCGCTATGAAATCTACTTCTTTGCAACCGTTTTCTTTGCTGAAGTCTTTTTTGCTGCAGGTTTCTTCGCTGTAGTAGCTTTAGCTGCTGGCTTTGCAGCTGGTTTAGCTGCAGGCTTAGCGGCTTTTTTAGCAGCTGGTTTGACGCCGGCTTCTTTAGCGAATTTAGCAAGGGCAGCTTTGCGGCGAGCAGCAGTGTTTTTCTTTAGTAAATCTTTTTTGACAGCTTTGTCATATTCAGATTGAGCTTTAGAAAGATTTTCTGCAGTTGGCTTTTCTTTGAAAGCTTTAACAGCGCTTTTGATCGCTTTCTTGATCTCAACGTTGTGCTCAGTGCGTTTTTCAGCTTGGCGAGCGGCCTTTTTGGCGGATTTAATAATCGGCATTTTATTCCTATTAGATTAAAAATTAATAACTTTCGGGATATTATAACGCATTTATCTGCAAAAGTAAAGATTTTAGGGTTGACTTTCTATCGAGCTTATGCTATATATTATAGGGTAACAAGGTAAAAACAAAAATGTCAGACGAAAACAACGATATAAATCCTGCGGCACCGGTTAGTGGTGTTGTTTCTGAAATCATCGATAAAATCAACAATTCCAAGAATATTTTGGTGGCATTATCAAAAAATCCGTCAGTGGATGAACTTTCGGCTGCACTTGGTCTTTCGATTTACCTTGATAAGATTGGCAAGACTGCAACGGCAATCTATTCCGGTTCTACGCCTGACGTTTTGGAGTTTTTAAAACCTAGTGAAACTTTTGAACGTTCTGCTGACGTTCTCCAGGATTTTGTTGTTGCGATTGACAAGAATAAAGCCGACCATCTGCGTTACAAAGTGGATGGCGATTTTGTGAAGATTTATATTACCCCATATAAATCCAAGATTTCTAGTAATGATTTAGACTTTTCTTATGGCGATTTTAACGTTGATTTGGTGTTTGCGATTGATGTTTCGAACGGCGTTGAGCTAGATTCGGCCTTGCGCGAGCACGGTAGAATCATGCACGATGCAGTAATCGTGAACGTAACTACTAGCGCGCCAGGCAAATTTGGTGAAATTGAATGGAGCGATCAAGCTGCAAGCTCAGTTTCTGAAATGATTGCTGGTATGTTGCTAAATATGGAAGAAAAACCAGCAGGGGATGAAGCCACGGCGCTTCTTACTGGTATCGTTGCGGCAACGAACAGCTTCTCTAATGCTCATACTACATCTGACACCATGAAGATTTCGTCTGAATTGATGGAAGCTGGCGCCAATCAGCAGCTCGTTTCCACGCATATTAATGCTGAAACCGAAAACGAACTATATACTACCGTTGATGAGTGGGCCGGCCAAAGGACTAATGACAACGGCGAAGCGCAATTTGAAATCGCGCACAGCGAAGAGGCTGAGGCTCCCGTTGAAGCCCCTACTGAAACTCCTGCTGAAGTTGTTGAGCCAGTGGCCGAACCAGTTGCTGAACCTGTCGCTGAGCCGGTAGTCGAGCCTGTCATTGAACAACCAACTTATGAGCAGCCAGTCTATGAACAACCAGTAGAATCTCAACCGGTTGTTGAGCAACCTGCTTTCGAACAACCCTCTTTTGAACAACCAACTTACGAGCAGCCAACCTATGAGCAACCAGCTCCTGAACCATTAGCCGAGCCACAAATGAGTTACGATACTCAGGGTTTGACTATTGAACAACCAGTAGCTGCTGCAGAAACTGAAGAAACATTTGGTGCTGATACAGATACCGAGCGCTATGGAAAGATGCTTGAAGAGGCTTTGACCGAGCAGGAAACTGTGGTCAACCCAGCAGCCGTGAATGCTCCAGTGGCTCCAGCTGAACCGGAAATCAATGGTGTGCCAGTGATGAATTACGAACCAGCAGTTGATGAAATTTTAACTCCTCCACCTGTTCCTCCGGTAAATATGGACCAGGTGCCGGTTCCTGAACCTGTAGAGACGTTCGTTGAAGCGCCAGCTCCGGTTGTGCCAGAAGTTCCTGAAATGCCAGCGCCAATGCCTGAGCCGGTTGTAGCTCCACAGCCTGTTGTTGAGCCTCAACCAGTGGCAGAACCAGTGGTTCCAGAAGCACAAGTAATCCCAGAGCAACCAGTTGCTCCACAACCAGTAGGTCAGGCTTATGTAGCACCAGCGCCAGACGATGTTAGCGCTTTCAAAATTCCAAACGTAAATTAGCCTTGATAAATAGGCATCATCTATGTTATAATTGGCGACAGGTGGATTCGTAGCTCAGTTGGTTAGAGCGCTGCCCTGTCACGGCAGAGGTCGCGAGTTCGAGTCTCGTCGGATCCGCCACCAAAGCACCGTCCTCTGGACGGTTTTTTGGTGGTGTCTCCGGAGCTATCGCAAACGGCCCGCCACCAAAGCACCGTCCTCTGGACGGTTTTTTGGTGGTGTCTCCGGAGCTAAAGTAAACAGATCTGCCATAGAAAAAGGGTTGTATTTTTCAGATAGGGGTGGTATAATTGTTCGCAATATGGCAATTAAAGTTACTAGAAAAGATCAGAACGAAGCCAACGAAAACATTATTCGTCGCTTCAACCGCAAGGTTCTCCAGAGTGGAGTAATGCCTCTCAAGAAGTCACAAATGCGTTTTAGCAAGCCAATTTCAAAACGCGAACGCAGACTTAAGGCTATCATTCGCGAAGCTCGCAAGGCCGAGAAGACCGAGAGAATCAAGTTAGGATTAAAATAAGAAAATGCCTCCCTAGGGAGGCATTTTTGATATAATTATAGAGTAAAGGAGATAAAAATGATCGTATTATTCGGATTAGCTGGTTCTGGTAAAGGCACTCAGGGTAAAGCCCTCGCCGAGCTTTTTGGTTGGAGAACTTTGTCAGTGGGCCAGGTTTTGCGTGATACTGGTGAGTTTGCAGAAACTCTAAAGCGTGGTGATTTGGTTGATGATAATGACGTAATTCGCTTAATGAAAGAGCAAATAGACAAGGCTGAGGCCGAAGGTTTTGATGTAATTCTTGATGGCTATCCACGCGATGTGATTCAGGCTAAGTGGATGATGGAAAATATGCCAGAAAAAATTGATGGCGCTATTCTCCTAGATGTGCCAAAAGAGGAATTATTTGAGAGAATTGCCTTGCGTGGACGCGAGGATGACCAAGACCGGGCTACGATCGAGCATCGTTTTGATATTTTTGAAGAAAACATCTCCGAAATGGCTGGTATGTTTAAGGAAAAAGGTATCGACATCGTTAAAGTAGATGGTGTGGGTGCCGTAGAAGAGGTTACTAATCGTCTAGTTGATGTGGTGATGGAGATGGTGCCAGGCGCAAGGATTCAGATTAATGATGTAAACGGCGAGGAGATTGAGCGTAGTTATGGCGAATGATAAGATCCAGGCCATGCGCGAGGGCGGGGCGATCCTTGGCAAGCTTTTGGCTGATTTAAAAGAATATGTGAAGCCGGGTATGACCGGTAAAGAAGTTGATGCTTGGGTGCGCAAGGAAATTGTGGCACGAGGTGCAGGCGTGGCTTACGATATGCTCGATGAAGAATTTCCAGGCGCAATCTGCATTTCTGTGAACGACGAATTGGTGCACGGCGCGCCAACGGATGAGCCATTTGAAGAAGGCGACAAGGTATCTTTTGATCTTGATATTTACTACAAGGGCTACTTTACGGATTCCGCGTTTACGATGATTGTGGGGCAGAAGGGCTCGCCAGCCGTAAAAAAGATGATTAGCGTGACGGAGTCTGCCATGTGGGAGGGCATTGAGCAGGTAAAACCAGGCGCCAAGATTGGCGATATTGCTGCGGCGGTAGAAAAAGTGCTCCGTGCTGGTAAATTGGGCGTGATTGAAAACTATGTAGGCCATGGTATCGGCAAAGAAATGCACGAAGAACCAGAGGTGCCAAACTATGGTAAAAAGGGAACTGGCTACACCTTAAAGGTGGGCGATACGATTTGTATTGAACCAATGAGCTGCCTCGGTAAGCCAGCTAATTATGTTGATAAAGATAGCAACTGGACCGTGCGCATGAAAGACGGTTCGATTGGCTGCCACTGTGAGCATACTGTGCTCGTCACCGAAGACGGCTACGAAGTTTTGACACTTGCAAAATAAATATGCTATAATACGCTTATGGATGAAATAAGTCATTATGTGACGGGTCTTGATGTTGGAACGGAGAACGTTCGCGCAGTTGTCGCGACTGTTTCTGAATCCGGCAAGATTGCCATCATAGGTTACAACGAAGGCAAATCTAACGGCATGCGCAAAGGTGTGCCAGCAAATCTAGCAGGCCCGGCCGAGGCGATTGACAAGATGCTCGAAGAAGTTGAGCGGATGAGTGGTCGCGATGTAAATTCGGCCTATGTTTCTATCAATGGTTCACAAGTGCTTTCTACTCATACCGAAGGTATGATTGCAGTTGGCACAGCAGAACACGAAATTACTGATGAAGATTTAAACCGTGTCGAAGACGTGGCAGTAACCGGCAGGATTCCGGCCAATCGCGACGTTCTCGACGTGATTCCTCTAGAATATGCTCTGGATGGCCAAGCTGGCATCAAAGATCCAATTGGTATGTCTGGCGCAAGGCTCGAAATGCGCGCCTGCGTGATATCGGCACTTACTCCAAACTGTGAAAACCTGAAAAAAGCTGCTGAAGCTGCTAATGTGAATACCGAAAGATTAGTCCCAAGCGCTGTGGCAGCTGCAAAAGCTGTTTTGACTGAGCGTCAAAAGGAAAATGGCGTGGCCGTGATTGATATGGGCGCTGCTACTACATCTGTTGCTGTTTATGAAGAAGGTGATTTGCAATACGTTGGCGTGGTGCCAGCTGGTTCCAACAACGTAACAAACGACCTTGCGATTGTGCTTGCGATTGATCCAGAAACCGCAGAAGAAATTAAGCAACGCTTCGTGACGGGCGATTTTGATAATGCAAAAAGCCCAGTTATCAAAGTAGGGAAAGATGAAAAAACCTTTGACCGCAAAGAGGTTGAGGAAGTAGTAAAAGCTCGTCTTGATGAAATCTTTGGCGAAGTGCGCAAAAAGCTTAAAGCCGCAAAATATGATCAGCGCTTGCCAGAAGGCGTGGTGCTAACTGGTGGTGGCGCCAAGATGCGTGATATCGATTTGTTTGCTAAAAAAGTACTCGAAGCTTCAGCTCGTATCGGCAAGCCAACTGGGCTTGACGGCGTGGCAGAAGCCATTGAAAAACCAGAATTTGCTACGGCTGTGGGCCTTGCTATGATGGCCGCCGAAGATGCTCAGTATAATGCGAAACCAGCCAAAAAAGCTGCTAAAAAACCAGCCAAGAAGGCTAAGCCAGCCAACAAAGAAGGTTTTATCAAAAGACTCTTCAAAAAGTTTTAGGGAATTTTAGTTGTATCCTAGGGAAGTATGCTATACTAATAGTATAGTTTTTTAAGCGAGGATTAAATATGCCAGAAATTAAACCGACAGAGGTGGAAAGTTCAGCAAGCATTAAGGTTGTGGGCGTTGGTGGTGCCGGTGGTTCAGCCGTGGACCGCATGAAAGAAGTTGGCTTAACGGGAGTTGAGTTTGTCGCAATCAATACAGATGCGCAAGCTTTGCATCACTCCGCTGCCGACGTAAAAGTTCACATTGGTAAAGGTTTAGGTGCTGGTGGTGATCCAGAAAAAGGCCGTGAGGCTGCCGAAGAAGGCCGCGAAGCCATTGATAAGGCTCTTGATGGTGCCGATATGGTGTTTATTACGCTCGGTGCTGGTGGTGGTACTGGTTCTGGTGCTGGTCCAATTGTCGCCGAAGAAGCTCGCAAAAAAGACATTCTTACCGTGGGTGTGGCTACCAAACCATTCACTTTTGAAGGCGCTAAGCGCCGCGCAAACGCTGAGGCTGCCATTGATAAATTGGCTCGCCAGGTAGACGCTCTTATCACTATTCCAAACGATCGCTTACTCCAAACTATTGATCCTCGTACTCCTCTTATTGATACCTTCAAAATTGCCGACGATGTGCTTCGCCAAGGCGTGCAAGGTATTTCCGAACTCATTACTGAGCACTCACTTATTAACCTCGACTTTGCTGATGTTAAGGCTATTATGAAGAACGCTGGCTCTGCTCTTATGGGTATTGGCCACGCTTCTGGCGAGAACCGCGCTGTGATCGCAGCCCAACAAGCTGTTGAATCACCACTTATCGAAGTTAAAATCGAAGGTGCTCGTGGTGTCCTCTTCTCAGTATCTGGTGGTTACGATATGTCGATGAGCGAAATCCAAGAAGCTGCCGAGGTTATCACTGGCGCAGTTTCCCCAGATGCTAACATTATCTTCGGTGCATCGGTTCGCCCAGAACTTCAAGACGAAATTTATGTTACTGTGGTGGCTACCGGCTTCGATTCCGAATACGCAACTGTTGATACCGAGCAACCAGCAGTAGACGAAACCCCAGCTGTAGATATGAAAGACGAAAAACCAGAAGCTGAGGCTAAGGATTTCGCCGAAGAAAACAAGACTAACATGTGGGATTCTATCAAAAACGATCCAGAACCGGAACCAGAACAAGAAGAAGACGAGATGGATGTACCGCCTTCACTAAGAGAAAGACTTCGCAACCGCAAGAAAAAAGATTAAGGGTTTAGGAGGCGCGGATGGAACCGAAATTTCGAATTGGAGATAGCAAAGTTTTGGAAAGCCGCGAGACGGTTGATGGCAAGATGATTCGTAGGCGCCGTGAGGCGCCGGATGGGCATCGTTTTACAACGTATGAGCGTATTGAAATGCCACCACTTACGGTGTTAAAGCGCAGTGGTAACAAAGAGATTTTTGATCGTGATAAGTTGCTTCTTGCAGTGCGCCGTAGTGTAGGTAAATTCTTTAATTCTGAACTTGAAGTTGAAGAAGTAGTGAATAAAGCTTCAGATATCTTGTATGGTTACGGCACTGATCAAATTACTTCAAAACAAATTGGTGAAGCCGTCCTCGATGTGCTCGCTAAGGTAAATGAAGTTGCCTATGTGCGTTTTGCTAGTGTATTTCGCGAATTTAAGACGCTCGATGACTTTGAGAAGATTTTGAAAGAACAACAAGCTAAAAAAGGTTAGAAAAAATGAGGGTGGTATGTGTTTATAGAGATAACCAGGATTATTCGCGCATGGTTTTTGAGTGGCTTGAGAATTTTCGTCGCCAAACTGGCCGCGAGATTGAAGTGATTGATCCGGATGAGGATGAGATTTTCTGTGAGACCTATGACGTCGTGGAATATCCAACGATTTTGGCGCTCGACAATAATGGTTCGGTGGTGAGTAGCTGGCGGGGGAAGACTTTGCCACTGATTGATGAAGTGCTGTATTATGCGATTTAAGCGTGTGCAGTTTTCTTTACGATGCAAATATGATATGATGTAGAAAAGCGTTAGAGCAGCTATCAACTGCGAGCTGGCGAAAGAACGGGAAACCAAGTAGAATCGCTCGTGAATCTGCGTAAAAGACGAATTAAGGGCTAGCCTCGGCTAGAAATTGGATGGTACCGCTCATGTGAGTTCCAATGCGAATAGCATTGGATTTTTTAATTTAAAGGAGACAAAATGAAATACCAAGCAGGAAATCGTCGCCGCGCCATCGAGTACGAAAAGGCACTCGTGGAGTGGTGGAAACAAGACAAAACCTTTGAAAAGTCGGTCGAAAACCGCCCGGCACATCAATCGTATGTGTTTTATGATGGGCCTCCGTTTATTACGGGTAACCCACACCATGGTACGTTGCTTTCTTCAATCGTGAAGGATGCGGTGCCACGCTTTTGGACGATGAACGGCTACCGCGTGGAACGCCGTTGGGGTTGGGACTGCCATGGTCTCCCGGCAGAAAATTTCGTGGAAAAACAGCTTGGTATTACGGATCGCCGCGAAATTGGTACCAAATGGTCTCTTGAAGAATATATTATTAAAGCTCGCGAGTCGATGGTGGCAAATTCCGAGACTTGGCGCGGTACGATTGACCGTATCGGTCGCTGGGTGGATTTTGATAACTGTTATCGCACCATGAACAAGGACTTTATGGAGTCTGTATGGTGGGCGTTTAAGACGCTTTATGAAAAAGGTAAGATTTACGAAGGTCGCAAGGTGTTGATGTATGATACGAAGTTTGCAACACCAGTTTCAAAGGCCGAAGTAACGATGGATAACGACGCTTACCAGGTGGTAACGGATCCATCGGCTTATGTAAAATTCAAGGTTGCGGGTGAGGATGCCTATTTCCTCGCTTGGACGACAACGCCATGGACTTTGCCCGCCAATATGGCGCTTGCTATTAATCCAAAACTTGAATATGGTTACTTTGAAGTAGATGGCAACACGCTGATTTTGGCTTTGGAGCGTGCTAAGGTGCTATTTGAAGGCCAAAAACCTGTAAAAGCCGTGAAAGGCGAGGCTCTAGTTGGTAAAAAGTATGAGCCAATCATTGAAGTGGCTGATGGCCTCTTTGATCTTGGTGCTGATGGCAAGGCCGGCACGGTGCGCCGCAAAGATACTTATACGGTGCTTCCAGGTGACTTTGTGTCTGCTGAAGATGGTACTGGTATCGTGCATATTGCGCCGGCTTATGGCGAAGACGACTACGCGCTTTCACAAAAGTTTGATGTAGACTTTGTGGACTGTTTAGATGAAAATGGCTACTATTTGCCAGAAATGGCTGAAAAGTTGCACGAACTTGGCGTGCGCGATACCGATGAAAGTGGTATCCAAGTGTGGGCAGGTAACAAATTCATCGCTAAATGCTTAGAAGAAAAGGGAATTATCTACAAGATTGAATATATCCAGCACGAATATCCATTTAACCCACGTAGCAAGGAGCGCATTATTTATCGCGCATTCCCTAGCTGGTTCTTTGATGTGGATGGTTCAAAGGCTTTGATGCTAGCAGAGAACGAGAATATCAACTGGTTCCCAGAATACTTGAAACACGGCCGTTTTGCTAAAAACATTGAGGCTGCACCAGATTGGAACCTTTCTCGCGACCGCTTTTGGGCTACGGCAATGCCAGTTTGGAAGGGTGACAAAGGCACCGTGAAGGTGGTTGGTTCGTATGACGAGCTCTATGAGCTTTCTGGCAAGCGCCTTGAGGATTATCACCGCCCATGGGTGGATGAAATCGAGTTTGATATCGATGGCGAGCACTTCAAACGTATTGAAAAGGTGCTGGACTGTTGGTTTGAATCTGGTTCAATGCCATTCGCACAACTACATTATCCATTCGAAAACAAAGAGAAGTTTGAGCAAAATTACCCAGCCGACTTCATCGTGGAATATGTGGGCCAGGTGCGTGCATGGTTTTACTATGTTCACTGCGTAAATACGGCTCTATTTGGCCATAATGCGTACAAAAACGTGATTACAACCGGTACTTTAGCTGGTAACGATGGCCGTAAGATGAGTAAGTCGCTCGGCAACTACACTGATCCAAACGAATTGATGGACAAATATTCGGCAGATTCACTTCGCTTCTTGCTGCTTAGCTCGCCAGTTTTGTCCGGCGAAGACTTCGCTTTGCTCGATAAGGATGTCTCCGATGTAAATCGCAAACTTTCGATGATTTGGAACGTTTATGACTTCTTTACGACTTATGCTGAAGCAGAAGGTTGGGATTCGGAGAACGGTTGGAGACCAGCCGGTAAGCTTATTTCTGATCTAAAGAACCCACTAGATCGCTGGATTATAGCTCGTCTTTATGAAGTGAAGGCAGAAATTATTGAGGGCATGCATGAATATAATATTCCAAAGGCTCTTGAAGGCGTTTTGCCGTTTGTGGACGACCTTTCTAACTGGTTTGTGCGTCGTTCTCGTCGTCGTTTCAACAAAAATGAGAACGAGGAGGACAAGAAAGAGGCCTTCTGGACGCTTTATACAGTTCTTGTGCGCATCGCGATGATGATGGCGCCATTTACGCCATTCTTGGCTGAAGAACTATATCAAAAGATGACTGGCTCTGGAGAGTCTGTACACCTTTTGGATTATCCAAAGACCACCGAAATTGACGATTTGGATGTTCTAAACGATATGAAACGTTGCCGCGAGATTATTACCGAAGGCCTAGCCATGAGGATGAATAAAACAGAGACGGAAGAGCAAATTAAAGTGCGTCAACCACTCTCTGAAATGACTTATGCTGGTGAGAAATTGCCTGAATTCTACGAAGGCATCATTGCGGACGAGGTTAACGTTAAAAAAGTTACTCAGGGTGATAAAAATTATTTGAACAAAACTCTGACGCCAGAACTTGAAGCTGAGGGCTTTGTGCGCGAGCTGATTCGCTCCGTGCAAGCTGCCCGCAAGAAAGCTGGCCTTACCGTGAACGACCATATATTATTGTCCGTGTCATGCGATGTACCAGAAGGCTTTAATGATCTCTTCATGGCTGAAGTATTGGCTGATAGCGTAGTGACCGAAGGGAACTATGCCTATGATGAGATTGTCAAGGTGAATGGTGAAAACGTGACGATTTCGTTGCAGAAAGCTTAACAAGAGCAAAATACTAGAAACGACCCTTTCGAGGGTCGCGTCCGGCCGGCCCATCGCCATGGGCGGCCGGCGCTAAATCCTCGCCTTGCCAGGCTCCGGACTACCCTCGAAAGAGTCTTTCTAGTATTTTTTGTTGTTGAGTTTTCTGCGAAATTATCATAATCGTAACAATTTTCTCTCTGGAGATTTGACAAATGTGGGATTTTTTAGCATAAACAGTATTGACTTTTTTGGCAAAGTGTGCTAATATAAAAATCAGTTAGACAATAAAATAAACAATCTAACAAACAACAATAATAAAAAACTAACAAAAACAAAAAGGAATAAAAAATATGGGTGCAAATGAATCTGGTAATAGAGGCAACACGCTAACATTTGAGGAAATCAATATAAACCGTGGTGCGATGACGATGGCAGCTATAGACACAGCGGTTGCACAACGGATCAAACAATTCCAAGCCAAACATAATTTATAAAGGAAAGGCAGGAAAGTCCGATGTAACGCAATAATTAAAACCAAAACGAATACAAAACTAAGGAGAGATTATATATAAGATAGATTAAATTAATCAAACCAATTAACCATAAATTACATCAAAAAAACCGAACAAAGTGTTCGGTTTTTTGATGACAAATAATCTGTAAAATTCATTAAAAATGTTTGGTTTTTTAAAATGGTTGTGGTAAAATAATTGTAGATTAGGTCATAAAAAATCATTAAATAAAGAAAGGTCTCCACACCATGAATGATTCTGATATCAACCAACAAGAGCTCGAAGAGCAAATTTCGAAAACGCTCGAGGGCATGTCTAATGACGAAATCCGCGAAGTTTTCATCGAAAGCCTGATTCTTGAAAGATTCGGCGACGATGAAGAAATCGACGAAGATGTCTTCAACGATCTTAAGGAAGATTTAAACGACAGGCTTGATACCAAAATCAATGACATGCTTGTTGAGGCTTTGCCAGAAGAGAAAATGGCCGAGTTTGATGGTTTAGTTGCAGAGAACGCTAGCAGTGATGCTGTGCGCGCAATGCTATTCGAAAACGGTGTTGATGTAGACAAACTTGTTACTGATGCAATGAAGGAATTCCGCGAAGAATATCTTGCGGGTGCAACCAATAACGAAGGGGAATAAAAATGGCAAAGCAAAATCCTAATGCAGGGGGAGGCGCGCCGACAAAGAATGGTGACCCAGCGAAGGCTGGTAATCCTGAAGGCGCCCCTAAACCAGAAGGCGCTCAAGCGCCAGATGGTGGTACCCAAGCCCCAGATCCAGTGAATCCAGACAACGGTGGCACGCCAAGTGGAGACGGCAGTGCTACTCAAGCTAATTCAGCTGATAATGGCAATGCATCAAACAACAACAATACCGAGAGTAAAAGCGAATACTTAACTAAGGCCGTAGCGGAAGCACGTGGTGAACTCACCCTTAATGCCGTTCGCGCCAGGATTAGTACTGAACAAGTTGAAAATCTTGCAAGAGGTTTGGCTTCGGATGCGATGGAAACCCACAAGACTACTGTGGACAAAAGGGGTAAAGTTCGTTTTCTTCTCGAATCTGCTGGCGGTGCGTTTGTTGGTTTTGTGGCTGGTGGTTTTATCGGCGCCGGCGTACTTGGTGCAGTGTTGGTGGCCAGAAAACTTGCTGAGCGTGGCGCAAAAAAGAGCGCAGCGCTTAGAAATTATTACAAGATCGCAAAAGAGGCCATTGAAGAAACTGGTAACCTTGATGCTGGTAAAGCCGCAATTGAGCGCTTAATGGAGAGCAAGGACCGTGAAAAGTTTTCGAAAAAAGCTGTAGGAGAGACGAACAAAAAGATTATTGATGATTTGAAAAAAGAGAAGAAGGCTGGCGAAGGTACTGAGAAGTTCATCTTTGAACGCGCTAAGGAAGCTTTGAAGGATGAATCAGTGCAGAAAATGTATGAAGAGAATGGTGAAGTATTTGAGAAGAGTTCTAAAGGTGATTCGAAGTCTGAGAAGCTTAGGAATGCTCTTGCTGATTACGCCGATGAGTATTTGAAGGTAAAAGGCGACGAAAAGGCTGAAGCTGAAGCACTTAAAGCCGCTAAGGAAAAGATCGAGAAAATTGATCTTGACGGTGACGGCGGCATGATGATCAAGGGCAATTATGATGATGTCCTTCAGAACATCAAGACGGTTGCCGAGAAAGTCCAAGAAAAGGTAAAGACTGACGATAAATTTAAAGACGTTGATTCATTCGATATTAGGCAAGCTATCCACAGCAACATCGACATTAGCAAAGTGAACATGAAAGCTGGCTTAAATACTAATGAGCTTAAGACCATGAGTCTATCCGAAAAGGCTACGCTTTCGATGCGAGGGGGAGCCCTTTTGGGCATAGCAGTTGGGGTTGGTAGCGAGGTGGCTTTGATGCTTGGGCGTTCAAGACTCATGAAGGGGATCACTAATACAATAGGAGAAGATACCGCTACTATGTGGTTGAACGGTTTGGCGCCTGGTCTTGCGGCGGTGATTGGTGGTGCAAAAGCACTTTTCAAGAGGAAAGCTGAGTTGAAACGTCAGAACATCAAGCAGGCTCTTGGGAAAGATAATGGTGATGATGACCATGGATTGTTTGAAAAGAAGTTTGGCATAGAAAAGAAGCTTGTAGGTGAAACAAGATTTAAGATGTTCAATGTTGCAGAAAAAACTGCAAAGATGAATGATCTCAAAGAGAAACTTCTAGAAGCGAAGAAAAAAGGCGAAAACACTGATTCTTTGCAACAAGAAGTTATCAATCTGATGGCTGAATTTGATGCTACTAACAAGATCCAGAATTTGAATGGTAATAAATTCAAATTGTTCCAGTTTAATGGTCGCGAAAACATTGATGAAGCAAAGCTTAATATAATTAAAAGCAAATCGGCCCTAAAGAAGTTATTGAGGGACGAGTTTGGTGTTACCGATATTGATAGTAAATTACAAGCAACGACTAATAGTTTGGTGGAGGGCCAATTAGGAAAAGAGGTCGCACAGACTATAAAGAATCGTAAAGATGCGGTTAAGTATGCTGTTGGCAAGCGCATGTTAGTTTCTTTTGCTTCGGCTCTTGGCGCGCGTATGTTTATAACGTGGTTTAGGGGCACTGATACCGCTAAAACCATTAGGGCGGCTGCCAAAAACGCCGAAGAAGCTCGTATTGGTACATTCCAGGAACTTGAGAACAAGTGGGGAATAAAAAGCCATTGGATGTCAAATTGGGCAAAAAAGACTTCTATATTCCTTGGTGTAGCGCCTGCTGGTAATAATGGGGAAAAGCCATCGGATAATGATGGGACGACAGACCAAACTGAACAAACGTCGGGTCAAACTGAACAAACGATGACTGCTGAGCAAAGAGAAATGATGGAGAAGCAAGAGTTTGGAGAGAGAATTCGCGAAAACAATACGCCGATTCTTTTCGAAGATGACTCTACTGGTGGAGTAAAGATTGGCGCCGACTTTAACGGCAATGGTAAACTTGATGTTGGCGAATATATTCGCGACAAAGGCATTGATCTTAATAATGATGATGAATTTAACTCATTTAGAGATTACCTGGAAAAGTACTATGGTTTGACTATCGAAAGAGATCGCTATGATACCGAAGTCTTGGCAATCAAGACTATTAAGGAATACGTTGCAGACCAGAGCAATGCTGTAGACATTGACCTTAATAAGTTTAGTAATGACAGTAAGACGCTAGTAACTCTACATAGACCAGTTGTCGAAACGAAGATTGACAATATGGAATACTACACGATGAAAATCGATGGTAAGATTCCTGAGGGTGCGAAGGTTTATTATGATATAGATGGCAAGGGAACCATGAAGGCGCTGGAGTACACAATTAACAGCGATGGTACGGTCCAATTGCCAAGTAGTATATTGGATACGGAAAATGTTGGAAGTAACGGCAAGGCTGAAATATTCGGTAAGATTGTAGTTGGCAAACCTGATGGTAATGGTGGTATTACTAGCTTTGGCTCTATGACGGGGAGGACAGTGGATGCCGACGCATTTATTAAGACGACTGAGAGGGCGCAAGGTTCGCTAGTTACAATTAAAGACGTCATGGCTGGTGATACATTTGGCCGTGGTTACGGACAGGCAGCTATTACCGGCGAAGGATTTAGGGCGTCTGGTAACATCTCACACTTGTTTAACGGTGATCCTGAGCGTGTGCCGTTAGGCTTTATGACCGCTGAGACTGCAGCTGGAGAATATGGCTTTACGACTAAGGACGGCATAACAATACAACGCTATCGCTATAGTGGCGGTTGGCGTCCAGAATATGATTCGTCACTTAATGAATTCTATAAAGGCAATGGCGCGGGTGGCACTAAGTTACTAGGCATTAAGTATAATTATGAGGACACTCCTGAGGGGAAAGAACAATTCCTCAGGCAATGGATCTTTTCGCATACCGATTCAAACGTTCTTGAACAGGACGCCGTTCGTCTTGGCGTGTTGAAGCCGGATCGTGACTCATTGAGAGACCTCTTGTTTGATGGCGATGAGGAAAAGATGGCAAAAGTTTTGGCAGCATGGGGTTTTGATGGCACGGCGGATAATTGGGAAGACGCGAACCTTCTTATGGATCGGTTGAGATTGCCGGAAAGTGCGGAATATTATGATAAATTAGTGAACGCGACAATTGCTGAAATTGAAAAAGAGGCAGAGAATGTCACTATCAAAATGGACTTTATCAATGAACGTATAGCTACATCTATGGACCAAAAGTTTGGCTTGATGAAGCCGGAGATGGGAACGTTAAAGAGGGTGCTATTTAATAATAGTGAAGAATTAATGGCGGAGAAGCTGCAAGAATTTGGTATCTTGGACGGAAATCTTGACACTCAGGAAGAACTTAATCTCCTTATCGATAAGCTACGTTTGCCGGAAAATGAGGAACTATATAGAAAGTTTGTCGAATATGCCGAACTAGGTTATGGCAAGTATGATGGCGCTAGACAGATTATCTATATGTATCACGAAGATGAAAATGGCAACATTATAGACTATGTCGGCAATAAGGGCTTTGTGGCACGTGATCTTGGTGCAGAAAACGGTAAGATTGGCGTAATGACTAACTGTAGACAAGTTGCAACTCCTAGAGGTGGTGGCGGAACGCCGAAGACTCCAGATACCCCACCAAAGATTCCGGAGAAACCACCAATAATCCCGGACGATCCAACTCCACCAGAAGATCCTCCGGTAATTCCACCAGAAGATCCTCCGGTAACTCCACCGGAAGAGCCTCCAGTAACTCCACCGGAAGAACCTCCAGTAACTCCACCGGAAGAGCCTCCAGTAAAGCCTAAGGATCCAGAGTTGATGAAGAAGATGGATGACACTATTAATGCTGGCATTGCAGAAGAAGTTGGCGTTGATAGGGTTACCGTTGAGAAGATCGCTCCTAACGAAGGAAATACTGTGGAGTCGCTGCCATCTGACGATGCGGGTGCTGGTGACTTCGTGACGAACGAAGCCGCCACAAGAACTGTTGAAAGCAACGGCCAAGTAGTGCCAGCAGCAAAAGATGTAACAGTGAGCGCAGAGAACGACTATAGCCAAAACTTGAACGAGCCTACTGGTGTATATAGGCCAGACATCGAAGCTCAGGAAGAAGCAAATAGAATAGCCGCCGAAAAGGCCGCAGCTGTTAACGCTCAATATCAACAAGAAATGGCTGAAAAGGCCGCGCGCGATGAAGCTGCAAGGCAAGCCGAACGAGCCGCCGAAGCTGCAAGGCAAGCTGAGGCTGAGGCTGCGGAAAGAGCAAGAGAAGCCGACATCTTGAGGCAACAAGCAGATCTAGAAGCCGCAAGGGAAGCTCAACGTAGAGCCGCCGAAGCTGCTGAAGAAGCTGCCAGGGCTCAAGCGGAAGAGGCCGCAGCGCAAGCTGCCGCTCGGGAAGCGCAGGCGCAAGTGATCAATAGCGCGCGCGATGAAGATGATAGATTGGCGCAAGCCTTCGAAAGAATGGGTAATGAGGATTAATAAGGGGTGAGAAAGGAAAATATGAAAACAAGAACAAGCCATAAAATAATCAAGCTAATCGCTCTTGCTGCAGTATTCGGGGCAACCTTCTTGCCTTCGGCAGTGTTTGCGGATGAGCCAACCTGGGGGCCAACAGAGCGCGATACTTACACGATGGCAAACCCAGCTGGGTATGCGGCATTTAACTCTATTACGGACAACCCAACTCTTGGTGATGAACGTAAGTTTGTTAGAGTTGCGCATATTCCTAGCGATTGTGACAAAGAAACTATTGACTACTCTAAGTCAATCGAAGGCGCAACACCAAGCACTGGCAGCGAATGTGTGCTTGAGTTTAAGCAAAGCGTGGAAGTAGAACCGGGCGAACAATATATGGTATATATTTATTACCATAACAACGCTTCCTCTACTTATAATACGAGCACTTACGATGTGCGTGGCGTAGCCAAGAACGTTAAAATGTTCTCGGATTACCCAGATTTGATCTTGGGCGAACGCGGCGAGATCGAAGCTCGCATTGAGTATCGTAAAAAACACGAAGATACCGACGGTCACTGGTACTTTGATGATAATTCTACTAATGTGTGGGCGAAAGCCTATCTTACTAATAGCGATCGCGAACAAATCGCTTTGAACTATGTAGCTGGTAGCGGTAGACACTACAACGTTGGCCGCATGAGCACAGCAGGGAATATCTTGCCACTCAGCCAAGGTCACGAATCTGATCCAATGGTACCAGCTAAGAAAAATATCTCAGACAGCATCTTCACTAACGAAGGTATTTACCTCGGTTTTGCTGATGGTATTAACGACGAACACGAATTCGGCTTCGGCGATGGCTATGTGTTTGGTTGTGAACCGTTCCATGGTATCGTAACTTACGTTTTGCAAGCTACGGGTTACAGAGGCGAAGTTGATAAGAAAGTTTCTGTAGACGGCAATACTTACACCGAATCCGTAACGGTAGAGCCAGGAGCCACGGTGAACTTCCTCGTGAGCGTTAAAAATACTGGCCAAACCGCACTTACCCATGTAATTCTTGATGATACTTTGCCAGAAGGCCTCACTTTGGTACCTGGCAGCGTCGAGCTTTCTAGGGAGGGTTCTTCTACTTGGGACAGACAAGAAGATAGTGATATCTACGCACTTGGCACGATTGGCTCTGGCCAAACGGTAAAGATTAGATACAAGGCTAAAGCTGGTACCAATTTCGACTGTACTGGCCGTATCGTAGTCAACACTGCCAAGATTACGTATGATGGCATCACTTCTGCTGGTATTACCGATGAGGACCAAGCCAGCGTTACGGTGCGCAAGACTGGCGCAGAATGCGATACTGAAGACCCAAAGATGATTCTAAGGAAAGCAGTGTCGATCAACAATGGCAAAACGGTTGCAGAGAATGCTGTGATTTTGCCAGGTGAGACCGCGATCTTCGCTGTTGCGCTCCAAAACACTGGCACGACCGCAATCAGCAACATTAGAATTAAAGATACTTTGCCAGAGGGTTTGACCTTGGTTAAGAAAGATGCCAGCATTGTCTATACCGATGACAAAGGTATGATTCTGTCTGGCAAGACGCTGAGCGAAGACGAGAATATCTTGGATCAGGTAATTGCTACTTTGGAACCAGGTAATGTCGTACTATTATCGTACCGCGTACAAGCTGGTGAGGACTTTGACTGTACTGGCAAGGAACTCACGAACTTTGTAGAAGCTACCGTTGGTAGCAAGAAGGTCACGGCGGATGCCAAGGTAACGGTGAAGAAGTCTGCTGCAGAATGTCCTGAACCAAATTGTAAGACCAATCCAGAGATGGAAGGCTGTGAAGAATTGCCAGAAACCGGTCCAATGGAAATTGCGATCTTCTCGATGATTGTAGTCGGCATCACTGGTGGTACTATCTATCTAATCATGGCAAAACGCACCTTGAAGAAGATGACGGATAGCGTGATGAACGATCCAACCGATGAAGGGTCTTCACAAAACCTCTAAAGTGTGATAAAATAACCGAAGTTAATTAACTAAGGATTAATATGAAGAAAGCAGTTATCCTCGTTGGCGGGAAACAATATCTCGTCGAAGAGAAAGAGACCCTACGGGTGGACCTCCTCCCGGAAGGCACTAAAGAGCTCGAAACTGACGCTTTGCTTCTTATCGATGGCG
>JAEEGL014227270.1_pt1 | contig 75808 bp, 87 predicted proteins | sample 9134231 | NCBI WGS metagenome assembly JAEEGL01 (sample SAMN16246548, study PRJNA631951) | gut metagenome | biome: gut microbiome; feature: rumen; material: fiber-attached | host: Bos | place: Iran: Karaj | collected 2018-10 | reverse complement strand
TTTACATTAAAAACAACATCAAAGAAAGTAACAATAACATTAAATAGTGTAAATATGGCAGATGGATATGAAATATATAGATCAAATTATAGTAATAAGAAATTCTCATTAGTAAAATCATTTACAAATGAAGATGAACTACTAGAATATGTTAATAGTACAAAAAAAGGAAAAACATATTATTATAAAGTAAGAAGTTATAGAGTAGTAGAAGATACAAAAATATATAGTCCATATAGTGGTGTTAAAAAGATTAAAAGTAAATAAGCACAGAAATGTGCTTTTTACATTGTATAAATATGTTATAATTGATTTGTAATAGTAGTAGAGGTAAATATGAAAAGTAAAATTAAAATATCATTGATTCTGAATATTATTATCTTTGTTTTAGTACTTGCATCAACAATAATAATGTTTACTGGATTTAAGTTTATGCATGGTTATGAAATAGTTTTAGAGACAACTAAATTAGGAATGTTTAAATTCTTTACAGTGCAGTCAAATATTTTTATGGGTATTTCTAGTTTTATTTTTGTAATTAAAGATATTCAATTATTGAAGGGTAATATTAAACAAATTGATAAAAAATACTATTTATTAAAATTAATATCTACGGGTGCGGTTGGATTAACATTTTTTATAGTTTTTGCTTATTTAGGCCCAATATCTAAGACTGGTATTAGTTCACTTTTAATGAATAGTAATTTATTTTTTCATTTGATAATTCCTATATTAAGTTTTATTTGTTTTATATTCTTTGAAAATACTAAAGAAATAAAAGCTAAAGAAGTTCCTATGGGAATTATTCCAACTGTTGTTTATGGAATATATTATTTAACAAATATTTTAGTACACATGGAAAATGGAATTGTTTCACCTGTTTATGATTGGTATTGGTTTGTTCAAAATGGCGTTTGGACTGCAGTTATTGTTATACCAATAATATTATTAATAACTTACTTAATAAATCTACTATTATGGTATATGAATAAAAAAATATGTTATAATCATAGTAGATAATATTTGGAGGAAAAAATGAACTTAGAAACTGTGTATAATTATTTAAGAGAAATACGTCAAACAATTATTGATTATATAAATAAGAATAATAATAAAAATGAACCAATTAATTTTATGTTGTCTAATAAACAATTAGCATATAGTTTCGATGGATATAAAAATGTGAATATTGGAAAAGATGAAGCTGATATGATAGCACATTATCTGAATCAATACTTTGGGTTTTCTAATAGATATGCTAATGGTAATGAAGAATATTATAATTTAACATTAAAGAATGTAGATATGCTCCTTAATTCTAATTTGTGTAATGACTTTCAAAGTTTTAAAAAGACAGTTGAAAAAAATAAAGAGTCATATGAACATCAAATGCTAGGAGTTATTAGAGATTTAGCTGCAACAAATAATAGGGATGCTTCAAGATTATATTTTTCTATTGATGATGATCATTTATATTGTTCAGGTGATGGTATAGAATTAAACTCATCAAAACATCGTAAAAAACTATTATTTGACTTATTAAAAAAATATGGAGTTACTAATCCAGATTATGATAAGATGTCAGTTACCATATTAGACCCATCATTATTTTGGAAAGATACTTGTAAAGATGGAGAATATAATATAAGTAATCTTGTAAATATAATTGTTCAAAGTGCTGGAAAATCAAATTTAAAGAGTTCTAGTATATTAATAAGAGACTTTAGTATAAGTGTTAATGGAAAAGTATATTATTTTGAAAATGGCTTATCAGAGTCAACTAAAATGGGGTTAGTAAGTGAATTATATAGATTTTATGAGGCTAAAGTTGAAAAAGTAGGTAATGATTATTTAGTAAGTGTTTTACATTTTGCAGATTTCCTTGAGCCTGAAGAGGGAACTATAAAAAGATAATAATTGTAATAACTATAAAAAAATACACCAATTATGGTGTATTTTAATTGTTCATAATACGATTTTTAATTTTAACATAATCTAGAGGAGCTATAATACCATCATTATCAAAGTCTGCTGCACTCAAATATTCTTCTTCTTTAATTATGGTTGCTTTCATTATATGATTTTTGACTCTGACTTAATCTACTGGAGATATTTTTCCGTCTCCATCTACATCACCCTCAACTGATATTTTATATGTTTCTTTAACTCTGTTAATTTTTCTAAAAGTTAAATATTGACCAGTAGTTAGGTTTATATTATTTGTTTTTGATGTACTATATAAAAGAGTATTATCTTTAGAATATATTTCAATTGTCTTATTATTTTCAGTGGTACTAAATAAGTCTTTTGTTTTTTTACCAATGGATATATTTTTCAGTAATTTATTTTTTTCATCTATAATTAATTTATCAAGTTTAAATACTGGTTCTTTTATTTCTATTAAATAACTTGGTCTTAAGACAATATATGCATTTTGAGCTAACAAACTATCTAATAATCTAGAGCGCTCAGTAGGAGTTGTTGTTTCTGTTACTGTTTTGTTTTTATAAATTTTCAATATTTATATCCTTCGCTGCTATTCTTATTTGTAAATGCTTTTTCATATAGTAGGTAAACAAAACTTGAACAATCTAGTGATAATATATTTTGATTAGTTGCTTTTTCTGGTATTTGATGATAAGATCGACCTGTTGTACCATCTGGTTGTTTTATATATGTAAGTGATTCTGATAAATATTGTATGTTTTCTCCTCTATAATAGTATGCTTTTGCTATTGTTCTTAAGGCTTCGACTGCTTTCTCTTTAGTTGGCGTTTCTTTATTATTTTGAAGATAAACTTTTGACTCTATTTCATATGAAATTGTTTTTTTATAATTAAAGCAAAATACTATGAAAAAAATTGTAATCATAAAAAAGATTATGTTAATTATTCTTTTCATAGATATCCTCCTTTTAGTATTAAGTATATATATAATATTATAACATATTATATATGATGAATAAATAATATTAAATTAGAATAGGATATTGAGCACAGAAATGTGCTTTTTTCATACAATAAATTAGGTGATTTATATGGCTTTAAAGGGAATAGTTATAGATCCTGGACATGGAGGAACAGATCCTGGTGCTGTTGCAAATAATTTGAAAGAGAAAGATTATACTTTATTAATTAGTAAATATATGTATGATAGATTTAAAGAATTAGGAATTCCAGTAAGATTAACTAGAGATACTGATATAACATTGTCTCCTAAAGAAAGAACTTCTAAGGCACAAAGCTTTTTTGGTAATGGTAAGGATGTTATTGTTATTTCTAATCATTTAAATGCAGGTGGTGGTGATGGAGCTGAAGTTATATATGCTCTTAGAAATACTGGAACATTATCTAAAAAAATTTTAGATGAATTAGAAAAAGAGGGACAAAATGTAAGAAAATATTATCAATTGAGATTGCCTAGTAATCCTATAAAAGATTATTATTTTATGCATAGAGATACACCAAACAATGAGACTATAATTGTTGAGTATGGATTTATTGATAGTCCTAAGGATGATGTTGAACAAATTAAAACAAATTATGAAAAATATGCCGAAGCAGTTGTGAGAGCAGTAGCTAATTATAAAGGTATTAAATATGCTGAACCTGTTGGTTCTGATTACTATGTTGTTAAAAAAGGCGATAGTCTTTGGAGTATTGCAAATAAATTTAATACTACTGTAAAAAAGCTAAAAGAGATTAACAAGTTATCTACAAATGTTTTAAAAGTGGGTCAATCTTTAAAAATATCTGATGTAGATCAAATAGTTCCGGATGAATATTTGTTATATACAGTAAAGAAGGGGGACACTTTATGGGATATTGCTAAATTGTATAATACAACAGTTGACACTTTAAAGAATATTAATAATTTAGAAAATAGCAATTTGATAATAAATCAGCAAATATTTGTACCCAAACAATCAAATACAGGTGTAAAAAACAATAATATTTATATTGTTAAAAAAGGTGACACTTTATTTGATATAGCCGCTTCTAAAGGAGTAACAATTAATCAAATTAAGGAAGCTAATAATCTAAAAAGTGATTTATTACAGATTGGTCAGGTATTAATGATTCCAACTTCTTCAAGTGGTGAGATAAACTATATAGTTCAAAAGGGTGATAATTTATATTCTATAGCGAATAAATATGATGTCACTATTGATGATATTAAAAAGCTTAATAATCTATCAAGTAATACTTTACAAATAGGCCAAGTAATAAAAATACCTGGATCAACAAATTATAATACATATATTGTTAAAAAAGGTGATACGTTATGGGATATAGCCGCAACATATGGAACGACCGTTAATAAATTAATGACAATTAATAACCTTTCATCTACTACATTAAAAATTGGTCAAAGTTTACTTTTACCGACAAATTAAAAGGACTTAATATTATTAAGTCCTTATTCCATATAACAATTTTTCAAGTATTCTATGATATTATCATAACCCTTAAACTTAGCAATTAAATCATCTACTATATCTTTATGATTAGCTTTAATAAAGCTTATTATTTTTTCTTTATCTTCATCATATATTAAACCGGATATATTTACTAATTTAATTTGGTTTTCTGTTTCTTCTATAAGATTGTCAATGCTATGCATAAATTTATTAGCATCTTCTAAACATTCATTTACTTTATCTAAGAAGTAATTAATTCTGTTACTTAATACAGTTGTTAAATTGTTTATAAATCTCTGATATCTTTCATTCAATAAATATACATTAAAATTTTGAAATTCATTTAATAAATCATCATTTAATTTATTATATGCTAGTGTGTTATATAAATAATTAATTAATTCATAATATGTATTCATAGTCTTACCTCTACTGGTGGTTCAATATTCCAATCTGGTAATTTAATATTCTTACTCATTTTTCTCACCTTCACCTAAATCATAAAAGTAATTTAACACTATTTCTTTATAATTATAATTTCTATTTATTGTGATTTTAATATCAGTTATTTCTGCTAATAAATTATATAGCTCATAAACGTAAGTATCTATTTTTACGTCTGTTTGTAACATTTTATCTGCTTTAATATTCTTTTGACCATACAATATTATACCAGTCATTACTAAACCCATAAGTATCATAGGTATTCCTAGAATTGAATTAAAGAGTGAAACTATTACTCCTACTAATGAAAATGATAGGGAATAAATTGATTTGTAATTGAAGAATTTAATTTTTTCTATTTCTTCTTTAACTGGATTTCTTAAAAAATCATCAATTTCATCAGCCAGTTCATTTTCATTACTTCCATTTTTAGTAAATCCAATCCAGTCACCCATCTGAATTTTTATTTCATCATTTTCATAATTATTATCCATTTGATCTATATATTCTAAGAAATATGGCTTTAAGAATTCTAATAGTATTTCTTTTGTTTTTCTACAAATTTTTTTATTATTTAAACTAGTTAGAAATACATATAATATATGTTTGTTTTGCATCGGAACAATATTTCTAGATTTACCATTGTTTTTAATAATATATTCATTTTTTAAGATGTCATTTTTTAATTCTCGTTCTCTACCATCATAGCTATATATTAAACCATATATGAAGTCATAATCATTGTTACTATTTTTAATCCAATTACTAAATTTATTGTAAATTGATTCATACTTTTTGGAATAATTCATTTCTTCTATTAATTCTGTGCATTTTTCACAATATGCACGAAGAAATGGAAATTCTTCCTTTTTATCTTCTAGTCTAAAATTATTATCCAAGTATTTAAACAAATCATTTTTAACAGTATCGTTATTATCATTTTTTAATAATTTTTCTATTTTTTTAGCTATTATTTTTATTGCATCTTCATCGCCTATAAGATGATTTATTAATTTTACTATATTGTCATTAGTACTTGTAATATCTATATTATCCAAATAATAATTTAACCATTTTGAAAATGCACTTTCTCTATTAACATAATAATTAAATAGTGTTAATAACAAAGAGGTTTTTTCTTTATCTAATTTAATTGCTTGTTTGATTGATTTGTTTGCTGATTTTTTATTGTCATTAATCCAACTATTAATAGAAAGTAATACATATGATAAGTAAAAGTCTGGAATGTTTAGATTTGATAATTCTTCATTTGTTAATAAATAATTATCATCTATTCTATCATTATTTATGTGGTCAATTATTGTTAAAAGTTTTTCTCTTATTGTATTATGTTTAGAATAATTCTTTTCTAATTCTTCTTTATCAAGATCTATTTGTCTTTTTGCTCTTTCAATTAATGGTGATATTTTGACTTCTTGCATGAATTGTTTTAATTCTGATTCTAGTGATTTAACATCATCTTTTATGCCACTAATTTGTTCACCGTAATTATCGAACTGATTATTAATATCATCTACGTTTGTTGTAATGTCATTAAGATTTGCTGATAGTTGCTTTAAATTGTTTGAAAATTTTTCTAGTTCTTTTTTAGTGTTTAGTCTAGCCATGATATCACCTCTCATATTATTATTCTAAAAAGATTATAACATATTTAGTGATAAAAAAATAGTTTTTTTAATGCAATTGAGAACAAACACCGCTATCTGGTTCATAAAAGCAATGGCTTTTATAACGACCTGAATTTTTTTGGTTAAACCATGTTGTTTTACAATCACTATTCTTAGCTGGAGAGTAGAACCATAGAGCATTTGTTGCGGGATGATAGTATTCTCCTTTTAATACTCTTTGTGCTAGTTCTTTTTCTTTGGTAGTGGCACTACCACTATTAAAAAGTGAACTATTTGTTCCTACAAAACCGCCTGGATTTTGATATACTACATCTGTTATTGTCCTTATATTTTTAAAATCTAAACAATCTGCTATAGCTCTATTTACAATAACATTTCCAACCATTAGCATTCCAAGGTCACCTTCTGAAAGAGCTTCTGCTCTCATAAGTCTTGCACATAGATCTAGTTCTTTATTTGAGTATTTAATTAGCATATAATCACCTAGAATATTTTATTCGGAATTATTATTTTTGTCATAAAAAAACATCTTTTATTTAGATGCTTTTTTTCTATTTAAAATATCTCTTGCTGCAATCAATCCAGTTGCTGCAGCTGTAACTATATTTCCAGCTTTTCCAGCTCCGTCACCAACAAAGTAAATATTTTTATTTTCTAGTTTCATATTATTATTTGTCATTATTTCATTACTGAAGAATTTTATTTCGGGACCATATAATAATGTTTCACCATTGTTAACACCAGGTATTATTTTATCAAGTGTTTCTAGTCCTTCTAAAATATTTTTAATAATTCTGTGAGGAAGTACTAATGCTAAATCACCAGCTACTACATCTTTTAGGGTAGGTTCTACAAATCCTTTATTTATTCTTTCCATATTAGAACGTCTTCCCATTTTTAAATCTCTAAGTGATTGAACAATTGGTTTTCCATCTCCTAAAGTATTAGCGATTTTAGCAATACATTCACCATATTCTCTTGTGTTTGTTACTGGTTCAGTTAAATTAACTTTTGAAATGAATGCAAAGTTTGAATTGTTTGATTTTGTTTCTTTTAAGGCGTGACCATTAACACATATATACCCATAATAGTTTTCTTTTGTAACAAATCCTTCTGGGTTAGTACAGAATGTTCTTATTTGATCATTATAAGTATCTGTTTTTATAAATATAGTAGGATCATAAATTGTACTACAAATACTTTTAAGTATTTCTTTTCGAACTTCAACTCTTACTCCTATTTCAATACTTTGTGAAATATATGGAATATTATATTTATCAGCAAGTTCTTGTACCCATTTTGCTCCTGTTCTACCCGGCGCCACTATTACATTCTTTGCTTTTATTTTACTTTGTTTTCCATTAACATTATATGTTACTGTATATTCTTTTTCACCATCAATATCTGTAACATCAGCATTTTCTAAAACTTCAACACCTTTATCTTTTAAATAATTAGTAAAATTATCTATATAATGTGGAAGTTTATCGCTTCCTAGATGTTTTTGCTTAATAATTAAAAGATTAGCACCAACTTTAGCAATTTTTTCTTGAATAGCTTTTGCTTCATCCATATTTGTAGGATATACATCACTATCCATTCCAAATTTATTAAATATTTCTTCTGTATCATCAATTATTTTATTTGCTTCACTTATTGACATGTATTTAAACAAATCTGATTTTCCTAGTTTAGGAATGAAATTTAATTTACCATCGGAAAATGTTCCAGCACCTCCAAAGCCTGAAAGAATACCGCAAGGTTTACAATTGAGACATTTTCCTGTCTGCTTCATTGGACACACTCTATGATTTGCAAATTTACCTTTATCCAATAAAAGAATTTTTAATTTTGGATTATTTTCTATTAATTCGTAAGCAGAGAACAATCCAGCAGGTCCTGCTCCAACAATAATAACATCATACATAATATTACCTTCCTCTTAAACACATAATATATTTTAACATATAATAATGTAAAACTAAATAATTTAATTTATTTAAAAAATTTGATATAATTAATTAAATAGATACTAGGGTGTAGGTAGTAAATGAGAGTATTAAGTTTATTTGATTGTAATTTAAATAGTATTAAGGGTTCTTTGAAAGAAGTTAAAGAACAAGGCTTTAATGCAGTCCAAATTAGTCCGCTTCAAAATACTAAAGATGATTATTCAAATGAATGGTGGATGCTTTATCAACCAATTAATTTCAATTTAGGAAATAGAATTGGAAGTATAGATGATTTAAAAAGGTTGTGTGAAGAAGCACGTAAGCTTAATCTTTATATAGTAGCAGATGTTGTGATAAATCATTTGGCTGCAACTGATGAGTATAATAGTTTAAATCCGAATCCAAAATGTGATAGAGATATATTATATTGTGGTGATTGTTGGAAAGAAAAGAGAAATATTTCAAATTGGAATAGTAGATATGAAACTACACATTATTGTATGGGGCTTCCTGGATTAAATCCAAATAATAAAATAGTTCAAGAAAAGATAATAAATATGTTAAATCAATATATTGATTATGGAGTAGAAGGATTTAGATTTGATGCCGCTAAAAGCATAGCTTTGCCAGAAGAGGGATGCGACTTTTTTAAAAATGTAACATATTCACTTAAAAGATGGTTACCGGTAATATATGGAGAAGTATTATTTGCAGATAAAGACTTAATTCAAAAATATGCAAAGTATATGAAAGTATTAACTAATAGTGATGCTTATAATAATGATGATGTTATTAAATTTGTGGAAAATAAAGATAGTTATTTATCAAGTGGATTAAGTTATACAAGAAATACCCCAATATGGGAAATAAATAATTGGTATTCTAATATAGCACAGTATTATCCAAATACATTGTATTATGCCAGAAATTATTCTTGGGATTGGCATGCATGGAAAAGCAAAGAAGTTAAGAATGCAAATTTGAAATTAGTTAAAAGATAGTAGAATTCTTCATATAATATATTGGTGATATATGAAGAATTTTATTTTGGGAATCATTAATAATGTTAATGATGAAACTGATAATTTTGAAATTGAAGATATTAAATCTGGGAAAAATATGGGTATTTTATGTTATATAGTTCCTTTTATTCCATATTTTTATAATAAAAATAATACTTATGTGAAGTATCATTCAGTAATAGGAATGAATTTATTTTTAATAGCATTGTTTTATTTTTTGATATATAAAATGATTATATGGATAGATATAGATATATTTTTAATTAAAATAGTATTTTTAATTATTTGGTTAATAATTCTATTGTTATTTTGTCTTGGCATATCTAATGTTTGTAATGGTAAAGCTAAAGAGTTACCTATTATAAATAAAATAAAAGTGTTTAAATAGATGTAAATAAAGTGTTTAAAAATATTATATAATTGGGTGATGTGATATAATTATTATGGTGAATTGTATGCAAATGCAAATAAATGATACAAATATTAATTATGTATATTATGATAATAATTCCAAAATTAATTTAGTTTTTTTGCATGGTTGGGGACAAAACATAGAGATGATGATGGGAATTGCTAAACCTTTTACTAAAAAATATAATGTTTTAGTGATAGATTTACCGGGATTTGGTAAAAGTGATGAACCAAAAGATATATGGTCAACTTATGATTATGCTAGTGTATTAAATGAAATGTTAAATAAATTAAAGATCAAAAATCCTATTTTAATAGGTCATTCTTTTGGTGGAAAAATAAGTTTATGTTATGCGATAAAATACAAACCAAGTAAAATAGTGTTATTGGCAAGTCCATATAAAAAGAAAGTGAAAAAACCAACTTTTAAAATGAAAGTTTATAAATTTATGAAGAAAGTTCCACTTTTGAAGAAATTAGAAAATATAATTAAAAATCATGTGGGATCTACTGATTATAGAAATGCTAGTGAAAAAATGAAAAAAGTTTTAGTTGCACATGTAAATACAGATTTAACTGAAGAAGTTTCTAAAATTAAATGTCCAACTTTATTGATATGGGGAACTAATGATTCTGCAGTACCAATAGAGGATGCATATGAACTTGAAAAATTAATATCTAATTGTGGCCTTGTTACTTATGAAGGATGCACTCACTATGCCTATTTAGAAAGATTAGATCAAACTATAAGGGTACTAAATAGTTTTATAGGAAGTGATGAAAAATGAAAATAAGAGTTATTGGTTCTGGTAGTATGTGGACTAAATATAATAGTGCATGTTATTTAATTGATGATGATATAATGATCGATTTTCCAAATGGAGCATGTAAATATTTATATAGATTAAATATTGATCCAAGTAGTATTAATCATGTGTTGTTAACTCACTTTCATGGAGATCATTATTTTGATATACCTTTTTATATATTAAATAAGTCTAAAAATGAAAATAAAGAACTATGTTTATATTGTTCTCCTAATGGAAGAAGTAAAATTGATGCTTTAGGTATTTTAGCTTTTCCTAATTCCTTTGATGAAGCATGTGATGCGACGGATATGGAATATAATTTTAATGATAATTTTAGAGTAAATGAATATAAAGTAAGAAAAATAATGGTAGATCATGGTAGGATGAAACCTGCATATGGTTATGTATTTGAAAAGGATAACTATTGTGTAGGCTTTACTGGAGATACTAGAATATGTGATTCTGTTGAACTTATGGCAAGTAAATGTAATTATCTTTTTTGTGACTGTATGTTAAAAAAAGGTAGTAATAAGCATATGGGAATAAATAATTTAGAAGAGTTAGTTAATAAATATAAAAATTGTACATTTGTTGTTAGTCATTTGGAAGATTGTACTAGAGAAATTTTAGAAAAATTAGAATTAGATAACTTAATTGTTCCAAATGATGGGCAAATAATTGAAGTAGGAAGTGATTAGATGAAAATATATTTTATACTTAGTTTATTGCCATGCTTGTATTATTTAATTTATAAAAGTAAAAAAGCTATGCATATGCTACAACAAAACTGGTATAACGATGGAAATAGATATTTTAAATGGATTTTAGATAATCAAGCTAAAGTATTTATTACGTTTGATATGTTTTTCTGCTTGTTTTATTTTACTAAGTTTCTTGATGGTAAAACCACTATAATAATATTTGCATTGTTTTATGCAATAGTTTATGTTTTGTATAAAAAATATATTAAAAAAGAACAAACTAAAAAACCATTAGTAATAACATCTAGAATTAAAAGACTATATATTACAACAATAATATTATATTTAATTACAACTATTCCTTTTATATTAAGCTTTAGTGTTGAAAAATTATATATAATATACCTTTATATTGGACTTACAATTTGGATTAATTATATATATATAATGCTTGCAAATATAATAAATAAACCTGTAGAAAAAATGGTGTTCTTTTATTATAAGAAAAAAGCAACTGATAAACTTAATAGTATGATTAATTTAAAAAGAGTAGGTATTACTGGTAGTTATGGAAAAACAAGTACTAAAAATGCTTTAAATGATATATTGAATGTTAAATATAATTCATTTGCGACTCCTAAAAGTTTTAATACTATGTATGGATTAATGAATGCTATTAATAATTATATGGATAAATTTAATGATATATTTATAGCTGAAATGGGCGCTTTTAAAAGAGGAGAAATAAAAGAAAAAGCGGATTTTATAAAGCCTAGATATGGAATACTTACTACCATTGGTACTGCTCATTTGGAAAGTTTTGGTAGTAGAGAAAATATTCAAAAAGCTAAATTTGAATTAATAGATAGTTTACCTAAAAATGGAATAGCAATCTTAAATATGGATGATCCATATCAAGTAAATTATAATTTAAAAAGCAAATGCAAAGTAGTTTGGGTATCACTAAAAGATAAAGATGCTGATGTTTATACTAGTAATATTAAATTATCTAGTAGTGGAACCACATTCACATGTACATTTAAAAGCACTAAAGAAAAATGTGAATTTAGTACTAAATTGTTAGGAAGCGCAAACGTATATAATATTGTACAAGCTATCGCACTTGCTTATGAATTGGGACTAAGCGTTGATCAAATTAAAACAGGTGTTAAGAGAATTGCTACTATTGAACATAGACTTGAACTTAAAAAGATGGATAATATAATTATTATAGATGATGCATATAATTCAAATCCAGTTGGAGCAAAAATGGCATTGGAAGTATTGTCTTATATGGATGGAAAGAAAATAATAGTAACTCCAGGAATGATTGAACTTGGAGAAAAGGAATATGAATATAATTATGAGTTTGGTCGCGAAATTGCTAAAGTCTGTGATGAAGTAATATTAGTAGGTAAAGAACAAACTAAACCTATATTAGATGGTATTAAAGATGAAAAATATAGTGATAAACATATTTATATATTAAATGATGTAAGAGAGTCATTCCCTTTAATGAAAAAATTAAGTGATGATAAGACATATGTATTACTTGAAAATGATTTGCCTGATATTTTTAATGAGTAGGAGGAATAAATATGAAAATTAAAGTTCTTGTAATATTTGGTGGTGAAAGTGTAGAGCATGAAGTAAGTATTATTTCTGCGTTGCAGGCAATTAATAATATTGACGAAAATAAATATAATGTAATTCCATTATATATTTCTAAAGATAAAACGTGGTATACAGTAAATATGCTTAAAGAAATGGAGTTTTATAAAGACTTAGAGAACAATTTGAAATTTGCTACAAAGGTTGTACTTTATAAAAAAGGTAAATCTTTTATGCTTAAAAAAGCTGATGGTTTATTTAACAAAGATTTATGTGAGGTTGATGTTGCATTACCTGTTGTTCATGGAAGTGGTATAGAAGATGGAACATTAGCAGGATATTTAGATGCTATTGGTATTCCTTATGTGGGTTCTAAGGTACTTGGTAGTGCATTAGGTCAAGATAAAGTACTAATAAAACAAGTTTTAAAGAGTGAAAACATACCTGTAGTTGATTACATTTATTTCTATGATAATGAATTTTTAGAAGATGAAGATAAAATATTAAATAGTATTAACAAACTAGTTTATCCTGTAGTAGTTAAACCTGCTACTTTAGGAAGTAGTATTGGAATAAATTTTGTTAAAGATGAAAAAGGTATAAAGGAAGCTATTAATGAAGCAATAAAATATGATAATAAAATAATTGTTGAAAAGGCAGTTCCTAATTTAACAGAAGTGAATGCTAGTGTTATAGGAAACTATGAATATCAAAAAGTTTCTCCTTTAGAAGAAGTAATGGGTGTTGATGAAATATTAAGTTTTACAGACAAATATATAGGTGGAAGTAAAAGTAAATCACCTTCAAAAGGTATGGTATCTACAAGTAGAGTAATACCTGCTAGAATAGATGAAAAATTAACTGAAGAAATAAAAGAAACATCTAAAAAAGTATTTAAATTATTAAATTTAAGTGGTGTTTGTAGAATAGATTATCTAATTGATTCTAAAACACATAAGTATTATGTTAATGAGCCAAATACTTGTCCTGGTAGTTTATCTTTCTATTTATGGAAAGAAGATGGACTAGAATATAAAGAGATGTTAGATGAGATAATTACTATTGCTATTAAGGATTATAAGAATAAATCTAAAAAGACTAAATCTTTTGATAGTAATATATTAAATGGATTTAATGGTTCAAAAGGATTGAAAGGATTTAAAAAATGATTCCTCTTAAATATAAAAGAGTTTAATATTGATAATGTATCATTAAAAGATTCTGATTCTTTATTCTTTCATTTCTGTGGCAATGAATCAATGGAGGCCTATGATAGTGTAGGGATGAACCCTATGATAGGAAAGAATTCTTCAGGAATAGATATGTATCCAAGTATTTTCTTTTCTAAAGGTATAGAAGGGGTTCTAATGCTTTGGGATGTTTGATTTAAGTGGAAAGTTAATCGATTATTTAATCCTAATAATAAAGCAAATTCATCTAATGAAAAAGTAAATGAATGGTTTAATTATTTTAGTAGTGGACAGTTTATTGAAAATGATGAAATATTAAATACTACGTTCGACGTTATGATAGAAGAAATGCTTAATAGTAGTTATTATGTACTTGATCTTAAAGAGAATGAAGATTTTGTATATAATCAAGTCGATAGTAAAAAAGAAGCAACAATTTCTAAAAAAAGAAATGGACAAATTAATCCAATGGTAAGAATGATGTATGGTGAGTATAGTGATTTTACAACTCCTAATGTAGATAAATGGAATTAGTTGATATTATTGTATCATTATATGAAAGATATCAGCATGAATCTAAAAATCCTATTATGTTTACTGTTTTAGATAAATTTGTGAAATATGTAAAAGAAAAAAATAAGACATTATAAAAGGACTAGTTAGTCCTTTTTACTTGAGATAAATTCTATAATTCCTTTTTCTTTTTTGGAATTTAGTAAATTATTTGTTTCTAAAATATATTTTACTCTTTTAGCAACCCCTATATTTCCATCTATTATGAATGCATCTTTAAAATATTTTTGTATTTTGTCTTTGATTATTGGATAATGTGTACATCCTAATACTATAGAATCTATGTTTTTATTTTGATATTCACTTAAGTATTCTTTTAATAATTCATCTATTAAATTTATATTCATATTTTCAATTGCTTCTGCTAGGTGATTACAAGGTAATAAATATATTTTTTGTTTTTCTTTTCTGTTTTGTTCTACTAATTCTTGCGTTCTTTCAGAGCTTATTGTACCAGGAGTAGCTAAAACTAGAGTATTATTATAGTTATTATCACATGCAACTTTTATAGCAGGCTCTGTTCCAATAAATAATGTACTCTTATATTTTTCTCGTAATTGATTTATACATTTTGTAGTAGCAGTATTACATGCGATAACTATTATTTTTACATTTTCTTTGAGTAAAAAGTCTACAATATTACAAACTATTTTAAATAGTTCTTCATCATTTTTATTTCCATATGGGTTATTTTTATTATCAGCATAATAAAGAATATCTTCATGTGGAAGAAGTTTTCTAATTTCATTGAGTGTTGTTGTACCACCAATTCCTGAATCAAATATTCCAATTTTATTTTCTTTATTATTCATCTTACTAATAATTATAGCATATTAGTAAAATAAATGATAAAATATTTAAAGATGAATAAAATTAATTGGGAGTTATTATGAATGGTTTAATAGATTGGTTTATTAAAATATTTAGTGGACTTACTGCTTTAAAATATGGAAAAGAATTGATAGTATTTATTATTTCATTAATGCCTTTATTAGAATTGCGTGGCGGACTGATAGCTGCTTCTCTTTTAGGGGTAAAACCATTAGTTGGATATATAGTTTCAATTATAGGTAATGTTTTACCGGTTCCATTTATTTTATTATTTATTAATAAAATTTTAGAATGGATGAGAAATTCTAAAATAAAGTTTTTTAGAAAAACTGCTAATTGGTTAGATAAAAAAGCTAGAAAGAACAAAACTAAGATTGAAAAATATGGATATTGGGGGCTAGTATTGTTTGTAGGTATACCACTTCCTGGTACTGGAGCTTGGACCGGATGTCTTGCTGCATCAGTATTAGAAATGAATCGTAAGAAATCATTTATTTCAGTTATGATAGGTGTGTTTATGGCGAGTATTATTATGATGATATTTTCTTATGGAATACTTGGAAATTTAATAAATTAAAAAAGACTATTAAAGTCTTTTTTATAATTTTTCAAAAACTTTTTTTAGTTCATCATTAATAACTAATGTTGCATATATATCAAAATCTGTTTTATCCCTATTAATTATTATTAGATTTTTTCCTCTAAAAAAATTAATAAGTCCATTTACTGGATATACTGTTAATGATGAACCTGCAACTATTAAAGTATCACAGGAAGCTATATCTTTAATAGCATTTTCATAATCATCTTCTGGAAGCATTTCACCATATAATACTACATCAGGTTTTATTATTCCTCCACATTTACAAATAGGAACATCTTTAGAACTAAACACGTAATTTGCGTCATAAAATTTATTGCATTTGATACAGTGATTTTAATATATTGTTCCATGTAATTCATATACTTTTTTATTGCCTGCTTTTGTATGTAATCCATCAATATTTTGTGTAACTATAGATTTTAATTTTCCTTCTTTTTCTAATTTATAGAAATAATTATGAACTATGTTAGGTTTAGCATCTAAACAATTTAGTTTAGCTTTATAAAATTCATAAAATTCTTTTGTATTGTTATAGAAGAAACTTGAACTTAATATTGTTTCAGGTGGATATTTATATTTCATATTATAAAGTCCATCTTTGCTTCTAAAATCTTTAATTCCACTTAAAGTAGAAATTCCTGCTCCACTAAAGAAAACTATACTTTTGGATTCATTAATAATTTTTTTTAATAATTCAATCTTTTTCATAATTAGATTATAGCATTATATTATCAAGTATGCTATAATCTAAATGATTTTAAAAAGGAAGAAGTATGAAAAAATTAAATATATTGTACGAAGATAAAAGTTTGATAATTGTTAATAAAGAAGCTAATATACCAACAATTAGAAGTGAAAAATATGAACATAGTTTATATGAAGAGGTATATGATTATTTGCACAAAAAGAATCAAAAAGTATTTGTCGTTCATAGACTTGATAAGGATACTAGTGGAATAGTAATATTTGCTAAAAATGAAAGTGTTAAAGACGCATTACAACGTAATTGGGAAAATGTTATTAGAAAATATATTGCTATTGTACATGGTATTACTAAAGAAAGTGGAATAATAAAATCATATTTAAAAGAAACAAAAACATTATTAACTTATAGTACTGATGATAAAAGTGGTAAATATGCTGAAACACATTATGAAAAGATAAGGTCTAATAATCAATATAGTCTGATTAGTATTGAAATTAAAACTGGAAGAAAAAATCAAATAAGAGTACATATGAAGGATAATAATACTCCTATAGTAGGGGATAGAAAATATGGTAAGAAAGATGGTTTTAGACATATGATGCTTTTAGCAAATAAAGTTGAGTTTATTCATCCTGTAAATCATCAAAAAATAGTAATTGATCTAGGAATTCCAGATTATTATTTAAAGCATTTAAAAAATTGACTCTCGTCAATTTTATTTTTTTGCAGCTAATCCGCCATTTCTTATTATTAGTCCTTTTGGTTTTTTATATCTTGAATTCTTTTCGAATATTTTAGTAACGATTTCTCTTTGTATTTTTGCTCTTTCTGCCCATGCATGAGAAGTGGTATTATATGTTTTCCTAGTTAATTTGTCATATCCATACCATATTGCAATACTATAGTCAGGGCTAAATGTTACTGTCCATGCATCTTGTACAACTCTTGAAGATAAATGTAACTTCTTTAAATATTTATCATCGTAACTACTTGTTCCAGTTTTAGCTGAAACATCTGTTCCTTTTACTTTGCATGCATGTTTTGTAGCCTTTTTTAACATTGTTGCAATCATATATGCTGTTGTGGCTTTCATAGCTCTTTTCTTTTGAAAATCAAATTCTCTTACTACTTCTTTTTCTTCATTCTTATATACAATCTTAGTTATTGAATGTGGTTCTGTAAAATATCCACCATTTCCAAATGCTGTATACGCACCAGCTAATTCTACAGGAGATACGCCTCTAAATGCACCTATTGAATGTGCTTCGTGTATGTATTTTGATTTCCCTATATATTCAGGAGTTATTCCAAGACCTGTTACAAATTTGTTTATATTTGAATTTTTAACAGCTTGAAATGCTTGAAGCGCACATGTGTTTCTTGAACGTACAAGGCATTGTTCTAGAGTTAATCTTCCTTGATACCTTCCATCAACGTTATGCATAACTCCAGCATTTGTATATTTTACTGGTTTATCTTCTATCATTGTGTGAGTTCCCCAGTTATTAAATTCTATTACCGGTCCATAATCAAATATTGGCTTTGCAGCACTTCCTGGATGTCTTTTAATTTGTGTTGCATAGTTTAATGACATTTCACTGTTTTTATTTCTTCCAGCACCTACAGCTATAATAGCGCCTGTATCATTATCAATTACTCCAATTCCAACTTGAACCTTTTTATCTTTAAACTTATGTTTATTATAAAAATTATTTATTACATCTTGTTTACTTCTTACCATAGTAGAATAAATATCCATTGATACTTCATATGGGTTATCCCCAGTCCTATCAATTACTTCTTGAACTACTGTGTCAATAAATCCTTGATATTTATTAATAGATGAACTTTGTTTCTTAATAATATCTTCTACTTGAACTCTTTTTGCATTTTCAGCTTCTGTTTCACTAATATATTCATGACGAAGCATTAAATTTATTACTTCATTTTTTCTATAATTAGTTTTATCTGGATTAACGTATGGATCATATTCTCCAGGTGCTTGAAACATTCCGGCTATAACTGCTGCTTCAACTAAATTAAGATCTTTTACATCTTTGCCAAAAAATGTATTGCTTGCCATTTGTACTCCATATGAACCTGCCCCTAGATATGGAGAATTAACATAGAATTCCATTATCTCATGTTTAGTGTAATCTTGCTCTATTTTAAATATTGCTATATATATATCAGAAAATTTACGTACTATTCCATTAAAGCCACTACTTTCAGTTGATGTAAAATTATTTTTAGATAATTGCATAGTTAAAGTAGAAGCTCCACCTACATTGTTTCCAGATAAGTATCCGTAGCCTGCTTTTAAAAATCTATATATATCAAATCCTTTGTGTTCAAAAAATCTTGAATCCTCTGTTGCGATAATAGCGTCTATTAATACTTGAGGTAATTCCTCATAAGTAACAAGTATTCTTTTTTCATTCCCTATAGTAGCTATTAGTTTACCTTGAGAATCATATATATTAGAAGATTCTTTTTTATATAATAATTCCGATCTAAATTCAGGAGCATTTAAATATATATATAATGAGAAACCAAAGAAAATAATTATCCCTATAATTATGAATGAAATTAGTAGAATATTTAGTCTACAAAATATTCTAAAGAATAAATTTTCCTTGTTTTCCCTGACTTTTTTCATTTATAAACCTCAACCAATTTATTATTATATTACAAATATAGTATTTACGGAATACTAAATTTTATGTTTTTTGCATTTTTTTGTTATAAATTAGTGTTTATGATATAATTATGGTATATTATATTTAGAAGGACTGAATATTATGAAAAAATGTGTTGTTATTTATAACCCAAACAGTGGAAAGCTAAGTAATAGAAATGATGTTAAAAAATTATACAAATTATTTGAAAATTATGGCTATGAAACTGAAATAATTTATACTGAATATGCTGGTCATGCAAAAGAAATAACTAAAAAGTTAAAGAAAGTAGATTTATTATTATGTGCTGGTGGAGATGGAACTTTAAATGAGGTTATTTCAGGAAATATTGAGAGAAAACATCCATTATTATTAGGACATATACCACTTGGAAGTGTTAATGATGTTGCTCATATGTATGGTATGACAAATAATACAAATAAAAATATATTAATGCTTTTAAATGGTGTACAAAAAAATATAGATGTATGTTTAATGAATGGTAAGCCATTTGTATATGTTGCTTGTATGGGGGCACTTGTTAATGTTTCATATGCCACTCCGAGAAAGCTAAAAGAAAAATACGGAAGACTTGCATATATTCTATATGGAATAAAACAGTTAAAACAAAATTTGCAATTTTATAATATTAAGTATACAGTTGATGGCAAAACGTATGAAAAAAGATACTCATTTATATTCATAACTAACTCTAATAGAGTAAGTGGAGTTAACAATATATATGATGATGTTAAACTTGATGATAATAAATTTGAAGTATTGCTTTGTGATATTAAAAATAAATGGGATATATTTAAGGCATTATATCATCTAAAAAGAAAAGATGTTGATAAGGTGAAGATGTTTGATTATATTAAAACTGATAATATTAAAATAGAGTTTGATAAAGTACCTCCTTCTTGGTGTATTGATGGAGATGAAATGCCTCATAATTCCAAGGTGTTTGAGATAACTATTAATAAAGATAATTATATGTTATTGCCAACAAAAAACATTGATAAATTGTTTGAAAATAAAGATTTAAATTAATTTAAATCTTTTTATTTACATTTAAAATGTTAATAATATTTGAACATATATATAAAAACAAATGATTAGTTTATAATATATTATGTAGGAGTGTATATGTTAGAAATATTAAAAATAGTATTTTTATTAATAATAGGTTTTGTTTTATTAGTAAAAGCCTCTGATATTTTTGTGGATGCGGTTAGTTCTATTGCAACCAATTTTAAAATGTCAAAGATGATGATTGCTCTTACAGTGGCGGCTTTTGGTACATGTGCTCCAGAACTTGCCATATCATTTCAGAGTATGAGTGGTGGTCTTGGTGACATTGCTCTTGCAAATGTAATAGGAAGTAATGTGGTAAATATTTTATTGGTAATTGGATTGGCGGCTTTGGTTGCGCCAATAAAAGTAAAAACAAACGTCATTAAAAAGGAACTACCGATATTATTATTAACTACTTCTATGTTTTGTCTTGCTATAGTGGCACATTATGTTTTACCATTAGAAAATCATTTTACATTAGATAGATTTGATGGATGTATATTTGTAATATTATTTCTATTTTTCATGTTATATATTATTTCTGTTGTTAGAGCCAAAAAGGGAATGCTAGAGTCGTCAAAAGCAAAGTATTCACTTGTTAAAGCATTAATATTAACTGTAATATGTTGTGTAGTAATAATTTTATCAAGTGATTTAGTTGTTGATAATGCTAAATTACTTGCTGAGAAGTTACATGTAAGTACTAAAATAATAACAATGACAATAGTTGTAATAGGTACATCCTTACCAGAAATGACAATGACTGTAGTTGCTGCTAAAAAAGGTGAATTTGATATTGCACTTGGAAATATTATAGGTACAAACATATTTAATATAGGTGTTGTTCTTGGACTTCCGTTATTGATATATGGAGGATTTTCATCTGTTAGTTTTAATATTATTGATATAATAGCTGTATTATTAGCGGTAGTTGTCTTCTACTTATTTGCTAGAAATGATAAAGTGCTTTCTAGAATAGAAGGATTAATAATGTTATCTATATTTTTGCTATATTATTCTTATGTTATATTTGTTTAAAAAAATAAATTAATGCTTTTATAAGACAGTTTATATGTAAATAAATTGTCTTTTTTGTTATTTTAATAATTTTGTATGATAAAATTTTATTAGATATCGATAGAAATGTTAAATGAGTTGAATGTTGGGAGGAGAAAATGAGTACTGAAGAATTAAATAATAATTTGGAAAAAGCAAAAAAAGATGCTGTTGGAGCACTTGAAAATTTTCTAAATAATTTAGACATTAATCCAAAGTTATTGCAGCATATTTATGATGTTGAAATGGTATTTGTTGAAAAAGAAGTTAAAGGTGTTAGCTATCCAAATTATAATCCGGTAACTAATATTATTGAATTGTCACCCAACGATTTTACTAAATCAATAAATGCTATTAAAAATGTGGGAATGGATAGTGAAAAAGGTAGAAAAATCTATGGCGATTTAGTCGCAAGCTTGCTTCATGAAATGTTACATGCTAATAGAGCATTAATGATTGAGGGCGGTGTCAATGCTAAAAATATAGATGATAAATATGATGATGATGTTTCAAAAAGTATAGCTGTTTCACAAGGGCATGACATAGTTAAATATGAAGAACTTTTATTTAAAATGATGGATGATGAGTACATTGATTCATTTACTCAATATATTCCAATTAAAGCAAAAAGGTTTGAAGATGGTGTAACAGTCATTGCATACAATAAGTCAGAAAAAAGCTTTGTTGAATTTACTAAACAAAAGTTTAATGAAACATTTAATGGTGATCCACATGATTATCTAGTGGATATAGGGCTTGAATTAAATTCAATTGCTGGCAAGATGTTTCATAAACCAACTAGAACAATTTATGCATATCCAGAAGAAAAACAAAACAATGATGATATGGTAGCTGATGCAAGTGATTTCTATCATGATTATAAGCCTAATGAGACAGATATATTAGATGCAGCTGATCACATAGATCATCAACAAGATTTTGAAGAGATTATTGTAGAAACCTTATCTTATATGATATATATGAGTAGAAATAAATCATATATTGATTTGGAGGAATTGTCTTCAAAAATAATTGATTCTAATGATTCTGATTTGGATATAAAAGTTGGTGCATATTTAATAAATAAATGTGGACTTGATCTATTAAATTGGTACATGTTATCTACATATGATTTTTCTTATACTGATTATTTTAAGAAAACGTTTAAAGAAGAATATGATGATTTATTAGAAAACATGAGTATATTATATGAACCAAATGAATACTCTAAAGAAGAAAAGAATAAAGCTAAACAAGAAGTATATGATATTATTTCAAGAAATGAAGAATTAAAAAGATAGGTAAAATACCTATCTTCTTTTTGTTAATTGCATTGCTTCTTTGTCACTTAACATGCTACCTCTAACATCAAATAATTGTTTTCTTTGTACCATTTGATATTGAATTATATTGGCCTCATCAATTGAATCTGCTTCGAAGTATGCGGTTTTCATTTTATCTCTTAATTTTCTATAATTATCTAATTGTTCTTTAGTAGGTTTATATTGTATATCTTTAATGAAGTTTTCGCATCTTGTAATAATAAATTTTTCAACTTGACCATCATCATCGACTATTTGATAACCATCAGTAACAAAGTCATATTTATCTATAGTTTTTTTCTCATAATCTTCTACTTTCACACATTTGTTAGGACAACCATTTGCGCAATCTACACATAAGTGTGAACAATTGCCAAGACTACATATATTTTCTTTAGTAGCCTCATCAATTATAATTAATCCATCTTTCTTTTTAATAATATTGCTCATTAAATAACCCCCCCTTTATTCAAATTGCTAGTTAATTATATCACATTTGATACAAAAAGTCAAGAAATAAATAATAAAATGGTGTAACTTGCATTATTTTCTTAAATAAAATATAATATTTTTGAAGCGAGGTAAATTATGAAGAAAAAATTTGGTGATAGAAAAGATGGAAAAAAAGTAAGAAATTTAGATGGAATGCATAATATAATGTTAGATTTAATGCCTAAAAGGTGTGATTCTGATGTTTATGCAAATGTTAAAATAGATATAACTAACTTAGTTAAATATATCGAAAAACATAAAAAAGATCATCCTGATGACAAAATTACATATTTTCATGCTTTTACTACTGCATTAGGTAAAACCATATATAATAGACCACTTATGAATAGATTTATTTGTAATAGTACTTATTATGATAGAAATGATATAGTATTTGCTTTTGTTATGAAAGTATCTTTTGAAGATAAAGCTGAAGAAATGATGGTAAGTATTAAAATAGATAAAGATGATAATATATTTACAATAAGAGATAAAATTGCAAATAGAGTTGAAAAGAATAGAAATACTAAAATTAATACTGATGATAAAAGAAGCGGTACAAATAATATAGTTGATGTTGTAGGACACTTCCCAAAATTCTTAAGAAAAACTGTAGTTGGATTTTTAAAATGGTTAGATAAACACGGTTGGTTACCAAAAGATATTACAGAAGATAATATTTATTATAGTACTGCAATACTATCAAATTTAGGTAACTTAGGAATTGGTTCAATTTATCATCATTTAACTGATTTTGGAACAAGTTCAGTTTTAGCAACTATGGGAAAAATACATAAAGAAACAATCGTTGATAAAAATGGAAAAACTAAAGTAATTGATGTTTGTGATTTTGGAGTTAATATTGATGAAAGAATTGCTGATGGATTTTATTTTGCTAAATCACTTAAATTACTTGAATATATTTTAGCTAATCCAAAATTATTAGAGGGAAGAGCAGATGAAAAAATCGAGTATAGAGAAGATTAATGAAAAAGAAGAGAAAAAAAGAATAAAAGAAGAGAATAAAAGAAAGAAAGAAGAATTAAAAGAAGAAAAAAGAAAAATTAAATTGCAAGAAAAAGAAAAGAAAAAAATAGAAAGACTTAGAAAAAAAGAAGAGAAAGAATTAGCTAGGAAAATTAGAAAAGGTATGATACCAACACCTTTTGTTAAATATTATCCAGAAGGTGTAAGTTTTAATATGGAATATCCTAAATGCTCTATGGTAGGTTATTTACTTGAAAGTGTAGCTAGATATCCGGATTCAGTAGCTATTGAATATTATGGTAGAACTTATAAATATAGAGAATTCTATGAAATGATTAGAAATACCGCTAAGGCATTACGTGCTCAAGGTGTAAAGGATGGAGATAAGATTGCTATATTATGTCCAAATACTCCTCAAGCAGTAATGATGTTTTATGCTGCTAATATGGTTGGTGCAATTGCTGCATTAATACATCCTCTTTCTGCTGAAAATGAAATAGAAGGATATATAAATGAGTCTGGGGCAAATTTTTTATTAACATTGGATTTAGTATATGATAAGGTACATAATATTATTGATAAAACTAATGTTAATAAAATTGTAGTTGCATCTGTTGGTGAAAGTCTTAAAAATATTAAAAAGTTTTTATATAAATTTAAAAGTAGAGGTAGTGTTCCTAAAATAGAACTTACTGATGACATAATGACTTGGAAAGAATTTTTGAATTTTGGTTATGATTATGATGGAGAAATTGCATGCTTAAAAGGTGGAGAAGATCCAGCTGTAATATTATATAGTGGTGGAACTAGTGGAAAACCTAAAGGAATAATGCTTTCGAATTATAATTTTAATGCATTAGCTCTTAGTTGTCATTCAATGATTGAACAATCTGGTCCTGGAGAATCTATTTTAGCAATTCTTCCTATATTTCATGGATTTGGATTAGGGGTATGTATTCATACAACATTATGTTGTGGTATGAGAGTGGTTTTAATACCAAACTTCTCACCCAAAGATTTTGCTAAATTATTACATAAACACAAGATTTCAATTGTATGTGCAGTACCATCATTATATGAAGGTATGACAAAAATGAGACTTGGTAAAAAAGATTTATCACATTTTAAATGCGCCATTAGTGGCGGAGATTTTATGTCAAAAGATTTAAAAGAAAAAGTTGATAATTATTTTCGTGAACATGGAAGCAATGCAGAAGTAAGAGTTGGTTATGGACTTACGGAAGCAAGTGCGGCCACTTGTGTGACACCAACTGGTGGATATAGAGAGGGTTCAATTGGAATACCTTTTCCAGGTACATATTATAAGATTGTTAGAGTTGGAACTCATGATGAGGTAAATGTAGGAGAAGATGGCGAAATATGTATAAGTGGTCCAACAATAATGATGGGTTATTTAAATAATTTAGAAGAGACTATTCAAACATTACAAATACATGAAGATGGAAAGGTATGGTTACATACAGGAGATATTGGTTCTAAAGATAAAGATGGATATATTTATTTTAAACAGAGAGTAAAAAGAATAATTATTTCAAATGGATATAATTTATATCCAACGCATATAGAAACAATTATTAACTCACATCCATATGTGTTTACAAGCACAGTGATTGGAATTCCTCACCCTAAAAAGGTACAAGTTGCTAAAGCATTTATTGTACTTAAAGATGGTATTAAACCTACTAAAGAAGTAGAAAAAAGTATTAAAGAACATTGCACAAAAAATTTGGCAAAGTATTCTCTTCCTGCAGTCTATGAGTTCAGAGACAGCCTTCCTAAAACCTTGGTTGGAAAAGTGGCTTATAAAAAACTTATGGATGAAGAGGAAAATAAAAATGGAAGATAGAATTGATAAAAAATTAGAAGATTGGACTAAAGTATATATACTTTTTAGAGAATCTAATTATATTAAATTTATAGATAATTATTCTGATAAATTATTTATTCAGTCTTTTATAGTTTGGAATAAATTAGCTGAAACAAAATCAAATCATAAAAATAAAGAATATTTTACACTTGAAGAAACAATTGATTTGAGTAAGAAGTTTTTAAATGAACTTGATCTGCAATATTCAAAATATCTAGATGATTCATTATCTAATGGAACAATTGATATTTATGATCCTGATGATGAAAGTGCTTTGAAAGAGAATTTGGTAGATGGAGAGTTTAAAGGGCCACGTTATTTTAAAAAAGAAATAGAAAATGAAGAGAAAACAAATAGTTTTAAATCAATATCTTTACCTCTTGAACATAATATTAATGATTCTTATTCATTAATTCATGAACTATTTCATGCGATAAGTGCTGATATTGATAAAGACGCATTTGATTGGAATATTCTTACTGAAAGTGTTTCAATTACATATGAATTTCTATTATGGGATTATTTATCTCAAAATAATATAAGTAATGAAGATAGTGTAAATCCAATAATTTTTAGATTAGAAGATTTATCAAATAAATCACGAATGTTATCTGAAGGATTAATTATATATAATAAAATAAAATCAAATAGTGATTTACTATATAAGCAATTAGATAAAGTTACTTCTGCTGGTGATATTGAAAAGCAAAGAGAAGAAAAAAGAAAATATTTTAGAGCTCTTACAAAAACTTTAGAATATTATTTGGGGACTTTAATTGCAATATTAAATTATAAAAAATATAAAGAAGGTTCTTTGGATTTGAAAACTATTGAAACTTATTATGAATCTTTAACTAAAAATAATGAATTAGAAAGTTTAAATGTATTATTTACTGAATTTCCATCTGTTGAAGAAATTAAAGATGCACTTGATTTTACGATTAAAAAAATTAATGATGTTAGTAATAAGAAATCACAAAAAATGTGATTTCTTATTTTTTTAAATATTAATAAAGTTGTTGATAAAATTAGGTATTTAAGATATAATGTTATTGTAGAAAGAAGGATGGTAAAAATGATGAATAAACAAGAAGCATTAGATTATATTTCAAGAGCCAACCAAACACTTAATGATGCGATTGATGCGAATATTCTTAATATCGTTAATCATTTTAAAGATGATATGGATGTAACTAAGACAGCATTATTAAAGAATCCAGCATTATTATTTTATTTAGATGATTTTAAAAATAATAAAGAGGTTGTTATGTCTGCTGTAAAAGAATCTTATATTGCATTAAAATATGCTAGTCAAGAATTAAAAAATGATAAAGAGGTTGTATTGGAAGCAATTAAGAATAATCCTGAAGCTTTTAAATATGCTAGTGAAGAATTAAAAAATGATAAAGAATTATTTGCATTAGTTAATGGCAATGAAGAAATTGAAGATAGTGCTAAAGAAATTGAGCCATCTAGAGAAGAAATAAAATTAAATAATGAGGTGAGTGATATGGACGATATAATGGGAATGCATGATGAAAAAAATGAACAAATTAGTATTGATACTGAAATAAAAGATTCTGAAAAAATAATGCCTATGGAAGAAACATCTAGTGAAATTATTCCTCAAGAACCATCAGAACCAGTAGAAAATAACACTTCTGGAGTAATGCAAGAATTAGAAGATTATTATAATATGTTAAAATCTGAAAATGATAGAAAAGTAGAATTGTTAGAAAGAATTTCTCAAGAAGAAAACAGAAGAAAAGAATTAGAGGAGAGATTAATAAAGTTAAATACGGAAAGAAATAATGGAATTCATAGATAAGTTTAAAAATGAAAGTAACTTTCAAAACAAGTCAAATCCATTAGGACAAGATATTGATGTATTGAAAAAGCAATTGACAGAAGTTAAAAATATTAATGATAAGCTTGAAGAACAATTAAAAGCTATGATTGAAGAAAATGATAGATTGGAAGAGTATTTAAAAAATCTCGAAGTCGAAAATTAAAGTTATCTTTTTGATAACTTTTTTAATTTATATATTTTAAAAAAAGTGCATATATGTTAAAATAATTAGTAGATAAGTGAGGTAACTGCCGTGGGAAAAATAATATCATTAGTAAATCAAAAAGGTGGAGTAGGTAAAACAACAACTAGTATAAATTTATCAAGTTCTTTAGGATACTTTGATAAAAAGGTTTTATTAATTGACTTAGATCCACAAAGTAATACAACAATAGGTCTTGGAATAGATGTTTCAAAAGTTAAAAAAAGCATATACAATGTAATGATGGATGAATGTGATATATCTGAAGCAATTATTAAGACACCTTTTAAAAATCTTAGTGTTATTCCTGCGTTAATAGACTTGGCAGGAGTAGATATTGAACTTATCCAGATAAGTGTACAAGATAAAGATTTTGTTATCACAGAACAATTGAAAAAACAACTTGTTAAAATTAAAGATAGATATGATTATATATTAATTGATTGCCCACCAAATCTTGGAGTTCTTACTACTAATGCTTTAGCAGCATCAGATTCTGTATTAATACCTATTCAATGTGAATATTATTCACTTGAGGCAGTAAAACAATTATTAAGTACTATTAGAAAAATACAACAAAGAATTAATTCTCATTTAAGTATCGAGGGTGTTTTATTAACTATGTTAGATGGTAGAACATTAATAGGATTAGATGTTGTTGAAGAAGTAAGAAAATTCTTTAATGAAATAGTATTTAGTACAATAATACCTAGACTTGTAAAGCTAGTAGAAGCACCATCACATGGGAAACCAATAATAGAGTATGATCCTAAAAGTAAAGGGGCTTTAGCTTATTTAAACTTAGCAAAAGAAGTCATTGACAGGAATGCAATAAATGGAAGAAGGAATGAAAATGGAAACAAACAATAGAAGAAAAGCATTAGGTAGAGGTTTAGAACAACTATTTAGTAATGAATCATTATATGTAAATCCAATAGATGAAGTTGTTACTAATGCTAAAGATGAAGATATTGTAGAAATAAAATTAAGTGAACTTAGAAGTAATCCTTATCAGCCAAGACAAACTTTTGATGAGGAAAAATTAAAAGAATTAGCTGATTCAATAAAAGAATTTGGAGTTTTAGAACCAATAATTGTAACTAAAAGTATCAAGGGTTATGAGATAGTTGCTGGAGAAAGAAGAAAAAAAGCATGTGAACTTGCTAATCTTGAAACTATACCAGCAATTATAAAAGATTTTACTGATGAAGAAATGATGCAAATAGCATTACTTGAAAATATTCAAAGAGAAGATTTAAGTGCTATAGAAGAAGCAGAAGCATATTCAAAATTATTAAAAGTATTAAATATAACTCAAGAAGAATTTTCTAAAAGAATAGGAAAAAGTAGAAGTTATATTACTAATATGCTTGGACTTTTAAGATTACCAGAAAGTGTTAAAAAAGATATATTAGAAGGTAATATAAGTGCAGGACATGCAAAAATATTAAGTAAACTAGAGGATAACGAACAGATTCTTGCTTTAGTGGATAAAATTAAGAAAGATACAATTTCTGTTAGAGAATTAGAATCATTAGTTGAAAATCCTACATATAAAAGAAAAAATGAAATTAATAAAGTAAAACAAGATAATCAATATAATTATATTGAAGATATATTAACTGACACTATTGGAAATAAAGTTAAAATAAAGAATGGTAAAATAGTTATTCCTTTCGATAGTGAAAAAGACTTAGAAAGAATTTTAGAAATACTAAAAATAGAAGTGAAAGTTGATTAATATGAATAAAGAGTATAGAATAGGAAGCAAAGTTATTATGAAAAAGCCACATCCTTGTAAGACTAATTTGTGGGAAATTACAAGAGTAGGAGTAGACATTAAAATTAAATGTATTAATTGTGGTAGAAGCATAATGATGGATAGAATAGAGTTTGATAAAAAACTTAAGAAAGTTGAGGAATATTAATGTTTAAGAAGAAATTAAAACTTAGTCCTATTATGACATTTATAATATTGATATTTGCAACAATAATAATAAGCGGTGTATTGCATTTATTTAGTGCTCAAGGAGAGTATGTAAGTGTTGATAATTCTTATGAGCTTGTTAATAATGTAGTAGAAGTAAAGAACTTGTTTAGTACAACAGGTATAAAGCATATTGTTACTACGGCAGTAAGTGGATTTGTTAATTTTGCTCCACTATCAACATTAATAATTGTTTTAATTGGAATTGGAATACTTGAAAAATCTGGTTTTATGGAAACATTTTTTACACTAATTACTAGAAACTCAAAGAAAAACACTATTACATTTATGCTGGTGTTGATAAGTTTAATGTTTTCAATTTTAGGAGATATTGGATTTGTAATAATGTTACCACTTGGAGCTCTTTTATTTAAATATGGTAGGAGAAATCCTTTAGGAGGTATAATCGCAGCATTTGCATCATTATCATTTGGTTATGGAATAAATTTATTTTTATCAGCAAATGATAGTTCTATTTTAAGTATAACTTTAAATGCTGCAAGAGTATTAGATGTTAATTATAAAATTGGAGTGTTCTTTGCATTATTTATTATGATAGCAGCATTGATTTTAACATCTATTATCTTTACTGTTATTACAGAAAGAAGAGTAATGCCAAAACTTTCAAGAGTTGAAACTACAACTGAACAATTAGTTATATCTAAAAAAGAATTAAGAGGATTAATTGTTGGATTGTTTTTAGGATTTATATATATATTATTAATTGTTTACATGATTATACCTGGTTTACCACTTTCGGGAACATTACTAGATACAAGTGGTACAAGATATATTGATATGCTTTTTGGAGCAAGATCATTATTCAATAAAGGATTTATATTTATAGTAACGATGCTTTTTGTAATTATTGGTCTTGGATATGGTTTAGTAACTAGAACAATTAAGAATAATAATGATATTGCTGAAAGTTTAGGTACATCATTAGATGGTATTGGAAATATATTAGTACTCATATTTTTCTCATCATTATTTATTAATGTTTTTGAAGAAAGTAATATAGGTTTGGTAGTAACTTCTTGGACAGCAAGGATAATTAGTTCATTAAGTTTAACTGGAATATGGTTAATAGTAATTGTTCTTATCTTAATAATTATTGCGAATATATTTGTTCCATCATCTATAGTTAAGTGGCAGGTATTATCTGGAAGTGTTGTTCCACTATTTATGAATGCAAGTATAAGTCCAGAATTTGCTCATATTATATTTGTAGCTGGAGATTCTATTACGAATGGTTTAACACCTTTATTTACTTATTTTGTAATATATATTGCGTTTATGGAAAAATATAATAAAACAGAAGACACTGTAACGTTATTTGGTAGTATGAAATATTTATCTCATTATGCCGCTTATATTGGAATAGTATGGTTTGCATTAATAATTGGTTGGTATCTTTTAGGAGTTCCAATTGGAATAGGGGCATACCCTGGTGTTATGTATGGCGCTTAAAGCTGGGATTATAGGACTTCCTAATGTTGGAAAAAGTACATTATTTAATGCTATAACTAAAAAAAATATATTAGCTGCAAATTATCCTTTTGCAACAATTGATCCTAATGTGGGTATAGTTACTGTACCTGATAAAAGATTAGAAACATTAAATGATATGTATATGCCAGAAAGATTAATCGCAACACAATATGAATTTATTGATATTGCAGGTTTAGTTAAAGGTGCATCTAAGGGAGAGGGACTTGGAAACAAATTCCTCGCAAATATTCGTGAAGTAGATGCAATTGTACAAGTGGTTAGATGTTTTGAAAATAAGGATATTATTCATGTTGAAGGGACAATTGATCCTATTAGAGATATAGAAATAGTCAACTATGAGTTGATATTAAGTGATTTAGAAATAGTTGAAGGAAGACTTTCAAGAATAGAGAAAAAGGCAGTGACTTCTAATGATAAGGAAGCATTATATGAAGTAGAACTGCTAAAAAAATTAATATCTATTTTAAGTAGTGGAAAAATGCTTAGATTAGAAACATTTGATGAAAAAGAATCTAAATTAATTAAAACTTATAATTTAATAACACATAAGCCATTTATTTATCTTGCTAATGTATCAGAAGACGATTTGCTGAATGATGAAAATGAATATGTTAAAAAGGTTAAAGAATATGCTTCAAAAGAAAAATCAGCTGTAGTGTTGATGTGTGCTAAAATCGAAAGTGAACTTTCTGAATTAGATGAGGAAAGTAAAAAAGAATTCTTACAAGATTTAGGAATTCAAAATAGTGGGCTTGATCAATTGATACATATAACATATCACATGTTAGGACTAAAAACATTTTTTACAGTAGGTAAAGATGAAGTTAGAGCTTGGACATTTAAAGATGGAATGAAGGCTCCTGAATGTGCTGGCTTAATACATACAGATTTTGAACGTGGATTTATTAAAGCAGAAGTAATGTCCTATGATGATTTAATAAATTGTGGAAGCGAATTAAAAGTAAAAGAAGCAGGTAAAGTTAGACTAGAGGGAAAAGAATATTTAATGCAAGATGGAGATATTTGCTTATTTAGATTTAATGTTACAAAATAAAAGCAACTTATGTTGCTTTTTAATTTGTTATTTAATTTCTGTTAATTCAATTGTATCCATAGTATCATATTCTCTTGTTTCACTGAATTGATAATCAGTATAATATTTATTATCGGTAGTTTTTATAATGATAAAGTTCCTTGACCATTCTGTATTATCAAGATAATCGGCATTCATTGTAAAACTTATTATATTGTTAATATTATATTTATTAATTGTTGATGATTCATCTTCATATATTAATAAATTATATAGTTCATTATTATCCGTTAATATATATGCTTGAATTGGATATATATCTGCGTCACTTAAATATGATACTTTAATTGCTTTGGCACTTTCAATAGAATCTAATATATAAACTATATCACCAGAATCAATTATTATATTATTATCTGTAATTTTAGCGCTTATATTATCTTCTATAGAATCTTCTGTATTATTAGATATGAATTGTGCATTTTTAATAATTGTATCTAAGTTATTTATAGTTATAGTAAATGTAACATTATATGTATGTAATGTAGGATTAAGATCTACTATAATTGGGTCTACATCTATTTCTGTTTTATTTTCAGGATCATTTGGAGCTGTTTCAGTGCTTCCTTGTTGGTTGTTATTATTTGTTTCTTCTTTACTATGTCCTTCAATAATAGATAATACTATAATCATTATAATTATCAATACTGAACATGCTATTGTAAATATAATTTTTTTATTATTTTCCATAATTAATCCTCCCCGTTTATATTAACATTTAATAGTAATATTTTAAAGATTGAGAAGAATTTTTTACATACGAATTTACATAAAATAAAAAGGTTATACATTTTATTTGTATAACCCTTCTTAAATTATTATTTTATTTCAATAAATTTCTTTGTCTCTTTTTTCTCTTCTTTAGGGAATGTTATTTCTAATAAACCATTATCGAATTTAGCATTAATTTCTTTTTCACTTACTTTACCAACATTAAATTGTCTCTTGTAAGTTCCGTAAGTTCTTTCTTTTCTGTAATAATTTTTATCTTTGTCTTCTTTTTCTTCGTGTTTATGTGCTACTACAGTAAGAATGCCATCATCAACATCAAGTTTAATGTCATTTTTGTTAAATCCTGGAACTTCTAATTCAATGTGAACATTACCACCTTTTTCATAGATATCACATTTCATATCCATTCCTTTTGGTTTTCCCATTGGAACAAAATCATCAAAGAAATCATCTAAATAAAATTTTCCTGGTAATAAACTCATTTATTATCATCTCCTTACAAATATAATTATACTCAATAATTAGCACTTGTCAATACCAAGTGCTAATTATTTTTTTAAAGTTTACAATGGTAAATATTTCCTATATGTGATAAGATATTATTATGAAAAAAATAATAGTTGTATTTATATTAATTTTTTTATGTTATAAAGTTTATGCAGAGGATAGAGATATATTATCTAATATAGAATGTATAGATGGAGATACAATTAAAGCTTCTATTAATGGTGAAGAAAATACTATTAGATTTATAGGTATTGATACGCCTGAGACTAAATATTCTACTAAAGATGTTGATGAACCATATGCACAAGAGGCATCTGACTATACTTGTAATAGCGTGATGTCTGCTAAAATCGTAGAAATTGAATATGATTTCAATAGTGATAAATCAGATAAATATGGTAGAATATTAGGATGGATATTTGTAGATGGAAATTTATTGCAAAAAGAGCTTGTTTATAATGGTCTTGCTAGGGTAAAATATATATATGACGATTATAAATATCTAAATGAAATAAATGAAGCTGAGCAATATGCAAAAGATAATAAATTAGGCATATGGAGCGATAGTAAAGAAGCTGATGATAGTGAGAAAACTATTATTGATAAGATATCAGATTATTGTTATAAAATAGTTAAAGTTGTATGTAAAGTTATTAAAATTTTAATAAAAAAATTAGTTGAGGGTATTAAATATTTATTTAAAAAAATAATTTATGCAATATTTTAAATATTTAATTGACAAAATCAATATAATAGATTAGTATATATTATGATATTTTGGAGATAGGAATGAAAAAAGAAAAGAAGTTTTTAAATGAGTTGAGAGAAAAATTAAATGGCATTAGTAATAAAGATAAGGATGCTATAGTTTTAAAATATGAAAATATAATAAAAGAACATAAAAGTAATAATGAAAGAATAGTAGATATTTTAAAAAATATTGGTAAAATAGATGAAGTTGCAAATAAAGAAATAGAAGAATATAAGAATAAAAACTCATTTAAATATGCAATAACAAGTTTCTTCTCTAAATTTAAAAATAATAGCAATAATAAAAAGAAAGACAAAAAGGTTGTCGATAATAAAAAGAAAGCAGTAAAAAAAGTTGTTGATAACAAAAATAATAAAAAGAGTATTAAAGATAAAATTAAAGAATTATATGACAAAATAAATAATAAATTAAAAAGCATAGATTCTAATAGTGAAATGAAGAGTTTTAGATTATATACTCCTAAGAAAGAAAATAAAGAAAATAAAGAGAAAAAGAAATGGAATATTAAAGAATTCTTTTCTAAATTTAAAAGTAATAAAGTAAAAGGTAAACCTATTAGTCTTAAAGAAAAAATTACAAAAGAGAAAAAACCATTTATTCTTTTGGGTAATTATAAGAGAGAGAACACATTAAAAGAAGAGATACAAGAAAGTATTGAGGATATTAAAAGTGAACTTGTAAATGTTAATGAAATAGTTCCTGAAAAGAAAATCTTCGAAACTAAACAAGAGAGAAGAAGAAGAATTATTTTAAAAACAATAGTTGTTATTGTAACTATGATTTTATTATTCATATGGTTATGGGTTACAGTAATACTTGTAGCTAGTGTATTTGCATTTCTTGATGGTGTTAAATTCTATGGCTTGATAATTACCTTAGCTGGATTAGATATGCTAATATTATCAATAATTATATTAATAAATAAATCAATTTTTAGAAGAAAAATTAGTAGAAAATGGCCATTCTTATTTATTATATTTTTCGTAGCTGTTATAGCGGTTGGTGTAGCTCTTGGATTAAAACAAATATATGAATTAAAGATTACATCAGATGTTAGTGAAAAATATAATATGACTAAGAAAAAAGAAACATATAATTTACCTAGTGATCCAGAAAAGAAATTATTTATATCATTTAATTCAAATTATCATACTGAATATATTGTAGATTATGATAATACTATTACTGATAAAGTTAATATTGAAGTTAAGTATTATGAATGTTATTATGATTATTATTCTAAGAAAGATAACAATAATTTATATATTTCATTAAAACTTGATAATAGAGATCGATTAAGTGTATATATAGATGACTTTAAAGAAGGTAAAATCTATGATAACAACGAACTTGAGAGATATGTTGTTAAAATAATAGTTAATGAGAAAGATAAAGATAGAATAGTTGTACAATAGTATAGCTATTCTTTTTTAATTTTATTTATTTGATTTTGAAGTTCATTAATAATTTTTGATAATTCATTTATATCATTTTTACAATCTGGATATAATTTTTTAAATATTTCTCTTGCTTTAGTAATATTGTATATTCCTGGATTATAAATAGACTTATACTTTTTTGAATTTATATTTATATTATAATTGTTAATTCTTTGTTCAATAACTTGCTGAAAGCCAGAGTTTGATACTATTGTTTGACCTAGTAATATAAGCCATTCACCAAGTGCATTCTGTTCAGCATAAGTTAAGTTATCCATTAATATTAAACCTATAATAAAAGCCGACGTGGTAGTATACTTTGGATTAATATTAAATATATCTTTAACTTCTCTCATACTAATAATATGACTTTATCAAAAAAATAATTAGAACATATATTACTATAGTGAGGTGTAGTCTATGAATTTATGTGATTTACAAATAAATAGAAAGGCGATAATTATTAAAGTAGATTTACATGGTATTAAAAAAAGAAGATTGTATGATTTGGGATTTATTCCTGGGGAAACTATAGTTAAAGAATATGAATCAATATTTAAAAATCCAATTTGTTATAAAGTGAAAAATACAAAGATAGCCATTAGAAATGAAGATGCTTACTATATAGAGGTAAAATATGAATAATAAAATATTATTATGTGGTAATCCAAATGTTGGTAAATCATCTATCTTTAATATGCTAACATCTTCACATGAACACACTGGTAATTGGACTGGAAAAACTGTTAAATTAGCCTCAAAAAAAATAGTAGGAACAAATTATACATTAGTTGATTTACCTGGTATATATTCATTATCAAGTTTAAGTGAAGAAGAAGTGGTTGCTAAAAACACATTATTATTTGAAGATTATAAAAAAATAATATATGTAGTTGATGGGACAAACTTAGAAAAAAATCTAAATCTTTTTTTTCAAATATTACAAATTAATAAAAATATCATTCTATGTATTAATATGATAGATCAACTTGAAAGCAAAAATATTAAATTAGATACTACTAAATTAAGTAAATTATTGAATGTAAAAGTTATTAAGTGTTCAACATACAAAAACATAGGAAAAGAAGAGTTAATAAGTTCATTAAGTGAAGAAAGTTATTGTGATTTTAATTATTATTATGATAGTGAAATAGAAAATAAAATAAATAGTATTAAAGAAATATTGCCTAAAAGTTTTAATAATAGATTTATATCTATTAGTATGCTATGCAAGGATAAAAGATTAGTATCTGATATTAATGATAGATATGGAGTTAATATTAATAATAAAGATATAAATGATTATTTAATGAATATTAATGGTGAAAGTATATCTGATGAAATATCTATTAGAATTAATAGTTTATGTAAAATAATTTGTAATGAAGTGTTTAAATCAAATAAACAAAATGATAAAAGTGTTTTAGATAAAATGTTTTCTAATAAAATATTCACAATATTATCTATGTGTTTTATTATGTTTAGTATTTTTTTGATAACTATTGTTTTAGCGAATTATCCAAGTGAATTATTAAGTAATATGTTTAATAAAATTGAACAGTTTTTATATAAAATATTCATAGAAGTAAAAATTCCTAATTATATTTATGAACCATTGCTTTTTGGAGTATATAGGGTTGTAACATTTATTATTTCTGTCATGTTTCCACCACTTGTTATATTTTTTATTCTTTTTACATATGCCGAAGAAAGTGGAATATTGCCTAGAATTGCATTTCATTTCGATAAAATATGTAAGACATCTGGATGTCATGGTAAGCAATGTTTAACAATGTGTTGTGGATTTGGATGTAATGCATGTGCAGTAGTTGGAACTAGAATTATAGATAGTAAAAGGGATAAATTGATTGCTATACTTACTAATTCTTTTATACCATGTAATGGAAGATTTCCAATGATAATTGCTTTAATAACAATGTTTTTTACAACCAGTAATAACAAATTACTTGTAGCATTATTTTTATGTTTGTTTATATTATTTTCAATATTTATTTCATTTTTAATATCATTTATCTTGTCTAAAACAATATTAAAGGGATATCCTGGCTTTTTCGTATTAGAAATACCTGAATATAAAAAAGTTAAGTTATCTAAAATATTAAAAAATAGTATAGTTTATAAATCATTATCTATTTTGAAAAAGGCGATTTTAGTTTCTATACCGGCAGGAATAATTATTTGGATATTAACAAATACATATATAGGGAGTAATTCTATATTTATAATACTTTCTGAAATATTAAATCCTATATCAAATCTAATTGGTTTAGATGGAATTATATTATTGTCATTCTTGTTAGCACTACCAGCAAATGAAATAGTGTTGCCTATAATAATAATGGGATATTTAAGTAGTAGCAATGTTTCATTGATATCCGATTATGTCTCTATCAAGAATATTTTAGTATCTAATGGATGGACAATAATGACGGCTTTAAGTGTGATTTTATTTTCTATTATGCATTTTCCTTGTGGGACAACATTATTAACAATAAAAAGTGAAGTCGGAAGTAAGTGGATGGTTTATTCGTTTTTGATACCATTATTTACTGGAATTATAGTTTTATTAATAATAAATATTGTTATATAAAAAAAGATTCACAATGTGAATCTAATCTTTATAAAAATGGCGCCTGATGCAGGACTCGGACCTGCGACCTAACGGTTAACAGCCGTGCGCTCTACCGACTGAGCTAATCAGGCACCTGTATAAATAATTATAATTAATGTGTTCTAATTTGTCAACAAAAATATGGACTTTTATTTAAAAAGTTGATAAAATGAATATGATAAATGAGGGAAAAGTATGAATGATGATTTAGAAATAGTGGATTTTGGTGGACAATCACAAAAAGTAAGTATTTTAGATACTTATGGTGAGAATTTAAGTAGAAAAGAATATGTAACTAATCCAGCAATAGGTAGAGAAAAAGAAATAGAGGAATCTATAGTAATATTATTAACTCCAGAGAAAAGTGCTCTTTTAGTTGGTAAAGCTGGTGTTGGTAAAACAGCAATTGTTGAAGGAATTGGTTATAGAATGAAAACTGGCAATATACCAAATGCATTAAAACCATATGAGTTAATAAAAGTCAACATTTCAAGTTTACTTGGAGAAACAACAAGCGAAGGACATTCTGAAAACAGACTTCAATTATTAGTTGATGAACTTAAAACAAAACAAAATATAATTCTATTTATAGACGAAATTCATCTTCTTGTTAACAGAAATACATCAAATATGAGTATTGACTTTGCCAATATGTTAAAACCAGGTCTAGACCGTGGAGATATTAAAATGATAGGTGCAACTACATATGAAGAATATGAAGCATATATTTTAAGAGATAGAGCATTTTTAAGACGTTTCTTAAAAGTAGATGTTGCAGAACCAGATCAAGATCAATGTACTAAAATATTGATGGGAACTTATCCAAAGTATGAAAAAAGAACTGGCGTTAAAATGGGTTATACAGATTATATAAGAGAAAAAATATTTAGATTCTTAGTTGAAATGACTGATGAATATAAAAGAGTATATGAAATAGGTAATAGATACCCAGACGTTGCTTTAACATTAGTAATGAATGCATTTTCTTTAGCATCATATGAAAATTGTGAAGTGGCAACTATTAAACATTTTTATAAGGCTGTATGTAGAACAAAAGTTATTTATGAAGATGCAAAACTAAAAGAAATAGAAAGATTTAAAGAAGTATTTAAAGAACTAATTGAAGAAGAACATGTGGATTTAGAAGATAAATAAAAATATTTAAAAAGTATAAAATTTTAAAAATATGTAAAAATATTATTATTAAAAGAGAAAAATTGCTTAGTGAATTTTTCTCTTTTTAACTGATTTGATATTAATGAAATTGGAAATTAACGATTTGATTTATTAATATTTGATTAATATAATGAATTCTAACAAGGAGGGTTATATGAAAAAAGCAATAATAGTTAGAAATGTAAGTAAAATTGAAAATGATAAAAAGGTATTAGATGATATAAGTTTCGATATATATGAAGGAGAAATAGTGGGGTTAACTGGTAATGGAAAAGATACACTTATTAAAATAATGTCAGGCTTAATTGATATAGATAGTGGTGAAATATATTATTATAATTTAAGTTTACTAAGTGAATTTGAAAAATCTATGTCTATAGTAAGTACTATTATAGAAAATAGAGAAGTATATAAGAATATATATCTTCAAAATAATCTAGAATTATTTAAAACTATGTTTAAAGGCGTAGATGAAAATACTATTAAAGAAATAATTAAAATAATACAAATGGAAAGATTATTAGGAAGAAAATTTAAAACATTTCCTCTTGGAATGGAAGAAAGACTAAATATTGCAACTTCTTTAGTAAATAAGCCTAAAATATTAATATTAGATAGTCCATTTGAAAAGTTAAACTCTATGGAACTAAAAAAGACTATTAAGTTACTTAAAAGTTTAAATAATGTAACTATTGTAATTTCATCTAACCTATTAAATGTATTAGAAAATTTGTGTACAAAATTATTATTTATAAATAATGGTAAAATGGAGAAAATTAAAATAATGGACAATCCTAAAAGAAAGATAGTTACGTTTGAAGTTGATGATTTTTCAAAAGCAAAGTTATTAATAAAAGATTATTGTATTAATGATGATTTGAGTGTTTATGAAACAGATGATAAAATTAGTGAGTTAAACAAGGAGTTACTTTTAAATAATATTAATGTGTATAGAATATATGAAAGTAATAATTTCATAGAAAATGAATTTATTAGCAAAAGCAATTAATTAAACACCCCATTTATTAAAATTGTGTATAAAAAAAGATATTTTTTAATATCCTTTTCCTTTATAATAGTCTAATAATTCTTTAAATCTATTATAATGAATAATTTCTCTTTGTCTTAAAAAACTAAGAGGAGCAAGTAAACTTTCATCATTTGTTAAGTCCATTAGGTTTTCATAAGTAGCTCTTGCTTTTTCTTCTGCGGCTAAGTCTTCATGTAAATCAACAATTGGATTACCTGATACTTGTATATATGAGGCAGTATATGGAACACCATTTGCATCCATTGGATATACACCTCTATTGTGTTGAGTATACCATGCATCTAACCCAGCTTCTTTTAATTCATTTATAGATGCTGTGCTGATTAATTGTTCAATCATAGAGCAAATCATTTCAACATGTCCAAGTTCTTCTGTTCCAATATCAGTTAATAATGCTTTACCTTTTTCATCTGGCATTGTGAATCTTTGAGACAAATATCTTAATGCGGCGCCAAGTTCACCATCTGGTCCTCCAAACTGAGTAACTAATAATTTTGCCATTTTTAAATCTTTCTTTTTTATATTGACTGGGTATTCTAACATTTTTTCATATTTAAACATTATTTATTACCTCCTTTATCCCATGGCCATGGATTATCTAACCAAGTCCATTTAGAAGTACTCTCAACAGATGTTATACATAGAGGACCATATTTAGATTCATACTCCTTCTTTAATTCTTCTAATTTCATTTTAGCATCTCTAAATTCTCTTAAAATATTTGTGTCATTTGGATGAATATCTAAATATAAATTATAGTCTTTTATCGCAAAAGTATACATTTGTATCTTATATAACAAATTGTCTTTAGGATTATTTACTTTTAACTTGTATGAGTGATTTTTATATTGAGAATATAAATCAGAAAACATATTTCCTTTATTAAATCCTTCATCTAATGTATAGATATTAGAATTTCTGTTAAAATTTATATTGTCAATATTTACATTTATATCGTTATAACTATAATTGTTTTTATTAAAATCATATTCATTTTCATTTGACACTATATCAAAGAAATTATTTGTTTCATCAAAATACATTTTTGATTACCTCCTAGAATAATTTATGTACAATAAATATGAATGTATGGGTTAATGTTTTAAAAAATAGTGTAAAATATACAAAAACTATTGTATATATTTTTCTAATAATGATACAATTAATATGGTGATATAATGCAATACAAAATAACAACATATTCTGAAGACGAAACAATGGAGCTTGCTCAGAATATTGAATCAGAAAAATTTCCAAATATGGTTATATGTTTAGAAGGAGATTTGGGTAGTGGTAAGACTGTTTTTGCTAAGTCATTTGCGCTTGCTTTAGGAATTACTGATAATATAACATCTCCAACATTTAATATAATAAAAGAATATGACCATGGAGAAATGAAATTGTTCCATATGGACGTATACCGCCTAAGTGATATTAAACAAGATTTAGGAATACCTGAATATTTCAACAAGAAAGGTGTTTGTATAATAGAATGGGCAGATTTAATACCGGATATTCTTCCTAAAAATAGGCTTGATATTAAGATTAAAATCGTAGATGAAGACACAAGACAATTTATTATCACACCTCATGGAAGCAAATATGAAGATTTATGTGAAAGAGTTTTATAACTCTTTTAATTTGTAACAAAATATAGTAAAATAATTATAGAATAAGGAGGACTAAATGAAAATAATAACTGATAGTGAAATTAGAAAAATGGATGCTTATTTTAGAGCAGTAAATTATTTATCTGTAGGCCAATTATACTTGAAAGATAATCCTTTGTTAAAAGAAAAATTAACTTTGGATCATATTAAGCCTAATGTTGTAGGACATTGGGGAACAGCACCAGGACAAAACTTTGTATATACTCATTTAAACAGAATTATTAGGGAAAATGATTTAAATATGATATATATTTCAGGGCCTGGACATGGTGGACAAGCAATTGTTAGTAATGTATATTTGGAAGGAAGTTATAGCGAAATATATCCAAATATTACTGAGGATGAGGCTGGACTTAAAAAATTGTTTAAGCAATTTAGTTTTCCAGGAGGTATTTCTTCACATGTTGCGCCTGAAACACCAGGAAGTATTAATGAAGGTGGAGAATTAGGATATTCTCTTTCACATGCTTTTGGTGCAGTATTAGACAATCCAACATTAATAGCTGCTTGTGTGGTTGGTGATGGAGAAGCAGAGACAGGACCTTTAGCAGCATCATGGCAATTAAATAAAATTATTAATCCAATTACTGATGGAGTAGTTTTACCAATTCTTCACTTAAATGGATATAAGATTGCTAATCCAACTATATTTGCTAGAATGCCTGAAAATGAATTAATTAAATATTTTGAGGGCTGTGGATGGAAACCATATATTGTACAAAGTGATACTGTTTATGGTATTCATAAACTTATGGCTAAAACTTTAGATAAATGTGTTAATGATATTAAAAAGATTAAAAGCAAAACTAGACTTAATAAAAGAGCAATTTTTCCAATGATTATATTAAAAACACCTAAGGGATGGACTGGACCTAAAATGGTAAATAAATTAGAAATAGAAGGGACATTTAGGTCACATCAAGTACCAGTTGTAGTTAATAAAGATCATCCAGAAAATTTAGAGATTTTAGAAGCTTGGTTAAAAAGTTATCATCCTGAAGAATTATTTGATGAAAATGGTACTTTAATTAAAGAATTAAAAGCATTATGCCCAACAGGTGAACATAGAATGGGTATGAATAAAAATGCTAATGGTGGTTTATTATTAGAAGAATTACATGTTCCTGATTTTAGACAATATGGTGTCGACGTTAAAGAACGTGGCAGTGTTATTAAACAAGACATGATGGAATTGGGTGCATTTGTTAGAGATATTATAAAACTAAATGAAGATAAGAATAATTTCAGAATATTCGGGCCAGATGAAGCTCTTTCAAATAGACTTAATCATGTATTTGAGACAACTAATAGACAGTTTAATGGAATTACATTAGAAAATGATGAATTTTTAAATAATAGTGGTAGAGTAATAGATTCAGTATTATCTGAACATTTATGTGAAGGTATGCTTGAAGGATATTTATTAACTGGTAGACATGGTTTCTTCCATTGTTATGAGGCATTTATTAGAATAATTGACTCAATGGTAAGTCAACATGCTAAATGGTTAAAAGTAACAAAAGATTTACCTTGGAGAAGTGATATAGCTTCATTAAACTACATATTAACATCTTATGCTTGGCAACAAGATCATAATGGATTTACTCATCAAGATCCAGGATTCTTAAATCATATCGTTACTAAAAAAGCAGATACTGTTAGAATATATTTGCCACCTGATACTAATACATTAATATCTTGCTTTGATCATTGTATTAGAAGTAAAAGTTATATAAATGTAATAGTTGCATCTAAGCATCCTCGTCCACAATGGTTAAATATGGATGAAGCAATTAAACATTGTACAAAAGGTTTAGGAGTTTGGAATTTTGCTAGTAATGATGAAGGATGTGAACCAGATTTAGTAATGGCATGTGCTGGAGAAACACCAACTATAGAAGCTTTAGCGGCAACTAAAATCTTAAATGAAAAATTCCCTGAATTAAAAATAAGATTTGTTAATGTGGTAGATTTAATGAAATTAGTAAGTGAAGAAGATCATCCACATGGACTTAGCGATGAAGATTATGATAGTTTATTTACAAAAGACAAACCAATTATATTTGCATTCCATGGTTATCCTCATTTAATTCATGAACTTGCATACAAAAGACACAATAGTAATTTACATGTTCATGGATATATTGAAGAGGGAACAATTACAACAACATTTGATATGAAAGTTCAAAATAAATTAGATAGATTCCATTTAGTTATGTCTGCATTGAAATATTTACCTGAATTAGGTGATAAGAGAAACAGTCTTAATGAATGGTGTAAGGACAAATTAATCGAGCATAAAGAATACATACATGAATATGGAGAAGATATGCCAGAAATTAAAAATTGGACTTGGAAATAAGTGATACAAAAGTATCACTTTTCTTTTACAAAACTTTTAATTCTTCTTAACAAATTATTCACAAATAAAAAGTATACTTAATAATGTAAGGAGGAGATGTGTATAGAATAGATAAAAATATTTTGAATGATAAAACCTTTTCTGTAACATTTTTATAAATAAAAAAGTTAGTCATAAGACTAACTTTTAAATTGAATCTATTGATGTGACTATATAATCATAATTACTCATATCAATTGTTTGTTTACAATAAGGACAAATACCAGTAGCATTAACATCTAATGTACTTCCACAACTTGGACATCTTCTTGCTTCATTAAGTGTTTTAACTTCAAGTTTTTTAGTAAATACTATTCTATGTTCTTTTTCAATTCTATGATCATTTATACCACTAAGATAATTACCATTATTATCAAGATAATAATCCATGTATCTACTTGTTAAATCTACAACAATATTGATTCCATTTTCATCAATGTAATAATTACTTATTGATGATGTTTTAACGTTCATTTCATCAAATATTCTAGTAACATCTCTATTGATACAATCATCTACAAATGATTTAACATAATTGTATACATTTTCGCTTAAATAATGCTTAACTTCATTCATATCTTTATCAATAATAGCATTTAGTATCATCATATAAATATGATCTGCTTTTGTTAGAAATGTTGCTTCAGTAAAGGAAGCATCATATTTTAAAATTTCATTTTCCATTTTATTACTCCTATTTCTTAGTTTCTATTTTATGTAATATTAAATCAAAAAGATAATTCTTTTTATTGCATATAAATGTTAACTGGTAATTATTTGTTACCGCTATATAGCGTTGTCCATTAATAAGCTTATTAATATTAGGTTGATCATCAAATTCTTGTATTTCTATAACATAATCTAAAAGTGATGCTTTTAATTCAACTGTTAATTCAACTTGATTATCATATTCTTTTATACCAAGTATGCCCATATTTTGTTTTTGAATATTGTTAATTACATGCTGTCTATTTTTAGTACTTAGAGTTCTTAGCTCTAAGTCATATTTGTTATATAATTCATTTGATAAATATTTTTTTAAAGAATTATAATCAAATTTAGTTACAGCAAATTGTACATTAACAAATACATCATATGCCTTATTTAGAAAATCTTCTTTATTAAAGCTAGGAATATATTCTTTAATTATTTCTTCTGAAATATATGGACTTACTACTGGTTTTAATAATCTTGAATATTTTGATACTCTTTTTTTCATTTTTTCACCTCATATTATTTAATTTCTTTTTTAGATAATATCCAATCATAATGTTCACTAACAATAACAGAATTACAATAAGGACAAATGTTAGATGCTATGTTTTCAAGAGGTGCATTACAGTTAGGACATTTATTTGCTTTATTGTTATTACTTTGACTACAAATAAATGTAAGTACATAATGATTAGTTAATTTTCTACTACGAGTTCCTCTTACAACGTTATTATTAGCATCAACTACATAATCATAGAATGAAACTATTAATTCTACATTAAGAGCTGTTTTGTTATCTATATTATTTATAGAGGTAATATCCATGTTATATCTAACAAAATCATGCATCATATTCTTTTGTTTTTTAGCATTTAGAACTCTTAATTGTGATTTATATGTGTTAAATAATTCATCAGATAAGTATTTTCTTAAACTATCATAATCAAATTCCATCCATGCATTTTGAACTTGTAAAAATATATTATATGCATTATCTAAGAATAATTGTTTATTGAAATCTGGGATATATTTTCTTATTTCTTCTTCTGGTATTGAAGGTGTAATAGGTTTATTTTGAGCAATAGCTTCTCGTTTATCAGCTTCTAATTTACTTTGTACAATTATAAATATTACTATTACTATAAAAATAATTATAGATGCCAAAGAAATTTTTCCACCCCCACCAGAATAATCACTTGAACTCCAACTTGAACCTGAATCCCAACTAGAATCAGAGCTCCATCCACTATCATAATCAGAATCCCAGCCACTATCTGCTTTTAATGTAAGGGTTGCAAAAATCATTCCAATTAATAATAAACAGCATAATAATATTTTTTTAATACTTTTCATATTTACCTCTATCATTTTAAGTATATCATATTTGAATTAATTTTTTTCATTTTTTTAAAATACTATAATAAAATGTAAAGTAATTTTAAGGCATATTTTAAAAGAATCTTAATAATTAATTAAGATTCTTTTTTCCAATTTTTTACTTCTTCTGCATCATCTAAATGATGTTTTTCTTTTCCAATGATTTGATAATTTTCATGTCCTTTACCAAGAATTAATAAAATATCGTTTGGTTCTAGCATATCAATACCTTTTTTAATTGCTGTTCTTCTATCTAAAATAACCTCATAATTTTTTGTAGATACTCCCTTTAAAATGTCATTCATAATCATCTGAGGATTTTCAGTTCTAGGATTATCGCTTGTAAATATAACATAGTCACTTAATTTACTTGCTATATCACCCATAATAGGTCTTTTTTTAGGATCTCTATCGCCTCCACATCCAACGATAGTGATAACTCTATTTGTTTTTAGTTCATTGTATGCAGTTATTACTTTTTCTACAGCATCTGGTGTATGTGCATAATCTACAACTGCATATCCATTATTAACTTTATATGCTTCGCATCTTCCTTTAGGAGCATGTAATAAATTAGTCTTCTCTAATATTTTTTCAATTTCAATACCGTAATTGTTAACAATAGAAAGCATTGTTAAATAATTATAAACATTAAATTTACTTGTAAGAGGAACATTAACATTATAAGTTTTATTATTAAAACTAAATTCTAAATCTGTATTGATTGGGGAAATATTAGTATTTAATATTTTATAATCTCCATTAATTCCATATGTTAGGAATTTATGATTTTCCTTTTTAAATTTTATATATGCCTCGTCATCTGAATTTGCAGTTATAATTGCGTTATCTTTTAAATGATCTAATATTAATAGTTTTGCATTTAAATAATTTTCCATAGTTTTGTGATAATCTAAGTGATCTTCTGTTAAATTAGTAAAACTTATAATTGAATAATTAATTCCAGATAGTCTATCATATGAAAGAGCTTGAGAACTAACTTCCATAATAACTGCTTCACATCCAATCTCATATGCATGATATAAAAGCTTATAAATAGTAAGAACATCTGGAGTAGTATTGTTTAATTCAATTATTTCATCTTTGTGATGAAATCCAATTGTTCCAATATAAGCGGTATCGATTCCTAATGATAATAACATTTGATATGTTAAGTAGCAACTTGTGGTTTTTCCATTTGTTCCAGTAACGCCCAATAATTTTAGTTTATCAATATACTTTCCATATTCATTTTTTAATGTGTTTTTTAACCATTCTTCAGTATTTGGCACAACTTCATAATCAATATTATAATCAATATCATGTTCACATATGATTTTAGATGCACCATTTTCAATTGCTTTTCCAATAAAATCATGTCCATCTACTGTTAAACCTTTTAAAGCAATAAAAGTTTGTCCTTGTTCAATTTTTCTTGAGTCACATTCGTATTTAAACATAAAATATCACATCCTATTAATATTATATCAACTATTAAATTGTTTTTAACTGAAAAAGAAATATTTTACGTAAATATATATTATAAAAATTAAGTAATTGTGTAATGCGTGATAAAATATAATTGTATGAAAAAATTAATTGATGAAATCAATAGAATTGGTAATTGTAGTAATTGTAACGGACATTATAAAATGGATGGTACATGCTTTTTTTGCGGAAGTAAAAATGAAGAACTAGCTTCTTTATTATCTGAAGTAAAAAGTAAGATGCAAGAAAATGAAAATATAATTGGACTTAATGATATAGATAATCAATTATTAAGAATAAAACATATTGAAGAAGTAGATAATTATTTAAAAAGAAAACACTATTATAAGTTATTTGAAGGTAAAGAAAATGATTTAATAAATAGAATAAAAAATAGTCAATCATTAACATTAGATGAAGAAGATATAAAATTAGTACAACTTTTAAGTACAAGTTCATTAAATCCTGATAATAGAATGGCTTTTGGTCTATATACTATTTTGTGTAATTATGCTGGAAAATATAAATATGATAAATTGGATTTTACAGAAACAGTAAAAAGTCTTTTTATTGATTTAATGAAAAAATATACAAATTCTCCAAGACTGGTAATAAGTGATATCAAATCTAAAAATTGCGGTGAAGTTTTGGGATTACAGAGTTTTCTAAAAGGCAAAAAAAGTAATGTAAGTACGATAACGATTAGTCAGTCTGAAATAGATTTATTATACATTGGTGAGAGTATTATGCCTCTTCAAACATTTTTTCATGAATATTTTCATTTAATTCAAGAATCTTCTTTAATTGAAACTGGTGTAATGAATAGATATGCATTAAATGAAATAGAAGATTTTGTGTTGAGTAAAATGCTTCCAAGAGAAAAGTATTATGAATCTAACTATGACTCAGTATCATTCGAAAATGATGCTCAAGTTGTAAGTATCATGAATGTACTTGATTTGTTAAAAAGATATAGTGTGCCTTTAAAAGAAAATGATTCAAGACAAATGAGTACTGATTTTCTATATGCTAATAGTAAATTAGATGGTACACAAGTAAGAACATATGAAGGAAGACAATATGTTTTAGATGATCTATTTGATAATTTTATGAAATCTACAGATAAAGCAAAAGAAATAATGGATAAATATCCTCAACTTAGAAGTATATATGTAGAAGTAGAAGGTAAGTATCATAGAAAACCAAAAGAAACTGTTGATAGTATTCTTGATTACTTTGAAAAAGAAGGGAAAAAAGCAAATATTGATGGCTTAAATAAATATACAGAGGAGATAGAAGGTCGAAGAGCGAATTAATATTATCTTTAACCTTTTTTAATATTCAAAAATTAGCACTCTCTATTGACAAGTGCTAATTTTTGAAATATAATATATATGCTTAAAGAAAAGGAGGTAGTAAATATGTATCCAAATATGGAAGAAAGTATTAAAAATCCGCTCGAAAAATATGGTAGAGATATTACTGCAGCAGCTCGCGATAATAAAATTGATCCAATTATAGGAAGAGACGATGAAATTAGAAATCTTATTAGAATATTATCTAGAAAAACTAAAAATAATCCTGTATTAATTGGTGAACCTGGTGTTGGTAAAACTGCAATTGTAGAAGGCTTAGCTTTAAGAATTATTAAAGGCGATGTACCAGAAGATTTAAAGAATAAAAGAATTTGGGAACTTGACTTGTCTGCTTTAGTAGCAGGTGCTAAATACCAAGGAGAATTTGAAGAAAGATTTAAAGCAGTTCTAAAAGAAATAAGTGATTCTAATGGCGATATAATAATGTTTATTGATGAAATACATATGATAGTAGGAGCAGGTTCTAACAATGCGATGAATGTTGGAAATATGTTAAAACCAATGCTTGCAAGAGCAGAAATTAGATTAATAGGTGCAACTACACTAAATGAGTATCGTGAATTTATTGAAAAAGATGGAGCTCTTGAAAGAAGACTTCAAAAAATAATGGTTAAAGAACCAACAGTACTTGATACTTTAACTATTTTAAGAGGTCTTAAAGAAAAATTTGAAATATACCATGGAGTAACAATTCGTGATAATGCTTTAGTAGCCGCTACTAATCTATCTGATAGATATATTACTGATAGATATTTACCAGATAAAGCAATAGACTTAGTTGATGAAGCGTGTGCAACTATTAAGATGCAAATGAATTCAGTACCAACAGAACTTGATACAATTAACAGAGAAATAATGACACTTGAAATAGAATATCAAGCTCTTAAGAAAGAAAATGACGAAGTATCTAAATCAAGACTAAAAGAAATAGATAGTCAAATGGAATCATTAAAATCTAAGCAAGATGAACTTAGAATGAAATGGGAAGAAGAAAAGAAACTAAAAGATTTAATAAATGAAAAGAAAAGTGAACTTGAGGAATTGAAATTCAAATTAGAACAAGCACAAAATGAAAATGATTTAGAAACAGCTGCTAGAGTAAAATATGGTGAAATACCCAATGTTGAAAAAGAATTATCAGAATTAAAATTAAATATGCAAAATGAAGTACTATCTGATATTGTTGATGAAGATAATATTGCTGAAATAGTTTCTAAATGGACTAATGTTCCAGTTTCTAAATTAGTTGGTGGTGAAAAAGCAAAATTATTAAATCTTAAAGATAATTTAAAAAATAGAGTTAAAGGTCAAGATGCGGCAATAAGTGTAGTAAGTGATGCTATTATAAGAGCGAGAAGTGGTATTAAAGATCCAAATAGACCAATAGGTTCATTTATATTTATGGGGCCAACTGGTGTAGGTAAAACAGAGGTTGCTAAGTCACTTGCGTATGAACTATTTGATGATGAAAGACACATGATTAGAATAGATTGTTCTGAATATATGGAAGCATTCAATGTGTCTAGATTGCTTGGCGCTCCTCCTGGATATGTAGGATATGATGAAGGTGGAGAATTAACTGAAGCAGTTAGAAGAAATCCATATTCAATAGTGTTATTTGACGAAATTGAAAAAGCACATCCAGATGTATTTAATATATTACTTCAAATACTTGATGATGGAAGAATAACAGATTCTCAAGGCAGATTAATAGATTTTAAGAATACTATTGTTATTATGACATCTAACCTAGGAAGTGAAATTATATTAGAACATAATAATGATAAAGATAGAGATAATTTGGTATTATCAATTTTAAAATCTAAATTTAGACCAGAATTAATTAACAGAATAGATGAAATAGTTATATTTAATTCACTAGATAAAAATGCTATATATGAAGTTTTAGATAGAATAATTGAAGTAGTTAATGAACATTTAAGTAATGTTAAATTAAATATTAAATTAACTGAAACTGCTAAAAATCATATTATAGATGAATCATATACTGAAGAGTTTGGAGCAAGACCAATCAAGAGATATGTAACAAAATATATTGAAACATTAATAGCTGAGTCATTATTAAATGAAAAAATACATGAAAATGATAAACTATTAATAGACTACAAGAATAACAATTTTGAAATCAACATATTATAATTATTTCTAACAAAACCACTTTATAATTATTAAAGTGGTTTTAATATAACTAAAACATTGAATTATTTGTTTAAAAGTATTATTGTTTTATATAGAGTATAGAGGGAAAAAATATGAAGAAAAATGGTTTGGCTAACGCAGATGATGAAACAAAAATAAATGCAATTGCCAGTATGATTAATCAGATTAATACTGAATATTATGATTGGATTCCAGAATGGATGTATGATGGGAAAGATTATTTTTCAGGTGAAACTGTTGGGACCACTTTAATGTATCCATGGAAACAGTCTACTGATGATGGCGCTTCATATAGTGATTCAACAGGTTATAGTATAAGACCAGTTATAATAATTCCTATTAGTGAAATAAGTCAATAAAAATTAAAACAGTTCTTAATTAAAGAATTGTTTTTAATTACACATGATATTTTCAATGTATGTATATTATAACACTTTTTTGTTAAAAAGATAGACTTGTATTAAATATAATTATAGGTAAAATTATGTATAGGAGGTATTATGAAAGAATTTTTAAAAAATATTAAATTCGTTTGGAAATATTCTAAAGGTGAAAGAAAAAGAATAATACTTTATATAGGATTAAGCGTTGTATACATATTTGCTAGTCTTATTTATCCTATTTTAAGTGCACAAATGTTAGTTAAAATAACTGAAAACTTATTAGTACAATTTATATCTATGGGATTAATAATACTTTCTATAGATTTGTTGTGTGATACTATTTCATATTTTAGAAGTATGATGTATGAAAAAATATTTAGAAATATTTATATAAATATACAATATGATTTAGGAAAAGAAATATTAAAATTAAGTAATAAATCATTAGAAGATAATGGCTCAGGGAAATTTATTCAAAGATTAGTTGGGGATACTAAGAGTATTTCAACGATATTTACAGATTTAAATACATACATAAATGGAATAATAGTTAACATTGGTGTTATTTTTGCTTTCTTCATATTAAATAAAACAATATTCCTAGTTATTATGCTTGCATTAGTAATAAGATTTATTATAGAAATTAAAAGGATTAATACCTATAACAAAAATGAAAAAGAATATAGAAAACAAAATGATGAAATGACTGGATTTACTGGAGAATTGGTTCGTGGTGCGGAAGATATAAAGATGTTAAATGGAGAAACTAGTTTTTTAAACGAATTAAGAAATAAATTCTCCAAATTAAATTATAAAAAATATGAAATGGAAAAAACAAATTTAAATTATTTTATTGTTAGATCATCTATAAGTGATATATTTCATTTCATTGTTTTAGTGTTAATAGCATCATTTATAGCAGAAGGTAAAATGACCTTGGCTATAGGTTTAGTTGTTTATAACTTTAGTGGAAAATATGGAAGCTTGGTCAGAAATATAACAGGTTTTCATGAACTGATTAAAAAATTTAATTTATCAGCAGGAAGAATATTTGATGTATTTAATGGTGATAATTATGAAAAAGAAAGTTTTGGTAATAAACATTTAGATATAGTAAATGGAAATTTCGAATTTAAGAATGTTACGTTTAAGTATGATAAAAATTTAGTTCTTAAAAATTTAAGTTTTAATGTTAAAAAGAATGAAACTGTTGCTTTCGTAGGTAAAAGTGGAGCAGGTAAAACTACAATATTCAATTTACTTTGTAAAATGTATGATAAATATGATGGAGAAATTACTATAGATGGAAATGATATTAGGACTTTAGATAAAGATACTATTAGAGGAAATATTACTATTGTAAGTCAAAGTCCTTACATCTTTAATATGAGTATTAAAGATAATTTAAAATTAGTTAAAGCAGATTTAACTAATAAAGAGATGAAAGAAGCTTGTAAAATGGCATGCTTAGATGATTTTATTGAATCTCTTCCAGAAAAATATGATACTGTAGTTGGAGAAGGGGGAGTAAATTTATCTGGAGGTCAAAAACAAAGACTTGCTATTGCAAGAGCATTTGTTCAAAAAACAGAAATAATATTATTTGATGAAGCAACAAGTGCTTTGGATAATGAAACGCAAGCAAAAATACAAGAAGCTATAGATAATTTACAGAAGAATTTTACTATATTAATTATTGCGCATAGACTTTCTACAATTAGGAATGCTGATAGAATACTTGTTTTAGATGAAGGTAGAATAGTTGCAGAGGGAAAACATAAAGAATTATTAAAAAAATGTGAAGTATATAAAGAACTTTACGATATGGAATTAAGTAAAAAATAATTTGACTAATAGAAAATGGAATAATATAATATTTGAATATGGGGGATGTTATGAAATTCAAAACACATATTAGATTTATTCCATTTTTACTTAGTGGAATTTTAGGGACATCTATTGGATGTAATGTAAAAAAGAATAATAAAGAGATTGATGAAAGTGTGTTTGCTGAACCTCAAAAACAAATAATTGAAATAGAGGATACTACTATTAAAAAAATAGAAGAAATTGATGAAATAGAAGTGGCAAAATTTGATGAAGAAGAAATAAGTCATGAAGAAGAAAGCGTTGAGGAAACAGAAGAGTTATTGTGGTATGTTTTTGCTTTGGAAAATTCCAAAATTTATAGTGAGCCTAACACTAAGTCAGATAAATTAGGATTACTTGTTAAAGGAGAAAAACTAGAATTTATTAAAGAATTGGATAACGATTGGTGTGAAGTATATTTTGATGGTAGAAATTGTTACATTAAAAGTGATGATTTAGAAATAGTTGAGTGTTCTAATACAGATACTAAAATTCCTTATATTTCTAGAGATGAAATTGGTAACCACTTAGAAGAAAGAGATATAGTCATCGCAACTTCGACGGTAAATGTAAGACAAGGCCCTAGTACTAGTACTAAAAAATTAAATAAATTAATTAAAGGTGAATCACTACCTCTTATTAATGTTACTGATGAATGGTGTGAAGTAAACTATTATGGATCAAGTGCATATGTTTATAGAGAATATGTTAAGATATCAAAAGGTTATTATGCTAAAACTGAAATGAGTGATATGGCATATGCTACTAGTAGCACACCATTATATGATATTAATACAAATGAAGTATTATTTAGTATTCCAAAGTTAGAAGCATTAGAAGTATATGGTATATATGGCGATTATTATTTGGTTAAATGTAAAGGACTATTTGGTTTTGTACTAAAAGATTATACATGTTCTCTTGGAGATAAATATGTAATAATAGATATTTCAAGTCAGAATTTAAAAATGTATGTTGATGATAAATTAATCGTTGATACATCAATAGTAACTGGTAAAGATTCATCGCCTACTTATACTGGAATATTTGATATAAGAGAAAAGGGAGAAAATGTTAGATGGGATGAATTTAAAGTAACAGTACGTTATTGGTTACCATTTAATAGAGGTGAAGGAATGCATGATGCTAAGTGGAGGAAAGAATTTGGAGGAGATATCTATCATAAGGATGGTAGTCATGGATGTGTAAATATTCCTGTAGATGTTATGCCAATTGTTTTTGAAAATGCAGAAGTTGGAACACCTGTGCTTGTAAAGAAATAATTAAGCTTTATTAAAACATATTAATTATGATATAATTTATTTGGGTTAGATGGTAATATGATTAATGAAGAAAAATTAAAAACATGTGTTGAATTAGCACAATCATATATTTTAGATTTTTTAAAAGATTATATAGGTCCAGAAAGAATATCTGAAATTGTTAATATGTTTAAAAATACTCCAGTTGTACTTGAGGGCCTTGAATCTAAAAATACTTTTGGAAGAACACAAAATGCAGGTGGTGTTGCAAGATTAGATGAGATTGTCATTAACACTCCAGATATAGAATATTTAAATATGGAAAATGAGTATGAATTAAATAATGTTTTAGGAACCATAATACATGAATATGCTCATAAAATTCGAGCAATTAATAATAAATATGGAAGAATGTTTGAAGAAGCTTTTGCATCAATATTTGCAGAAGTGTGCGTGAATCGTGCAAGATTGAAATCAAATGATAAAATAAATGTAGAAGTTTTTTCTATGTTAGAATCATATGATTATAGAAAAGCAGAATCACAAGTTTGTGCTGTATTATATATTTTAGAACAATATGGTTTAGATTTATCATCAATAGTTGAGTATATTGCTGGTGATCAAGGAAAGTTTTTACAGACATGCGCAAAAATATTTGGTGATGATTTTATTAATTATTACAATTCAGTTCTTGATTATAGTAAAGATAATCAAGAAACTGAAAAAAATCTTATTGATATTATAGTTAAATATATTGATGAAAAAGGATTAAATATAGAATACTATCATCAAAAAGGTCATTATTTAAGTGAAAGACAATTATATATTCAAAGAAATCCTACATTATCACTTGCTATCGTTAAAGCTGGAAAAGAAAATTTTAGCAATCAAAGTGAAAATAGTTATAGATGTTTTGAATACGCAGCAAAAATAGAACAAGAAAATAATAGTCTTCCTGATCAAATAAGTATAGAAAGAATTAGACAATATATATCTGACCATTTCACTTTAGAAAATAAATCTGCGGATGAAATACTTGATACAGTTCTTGATTTGTGTTCAATGTATATACAACAAAAAAATATGGGACATAAAGATTCAAAGATATTTATTAGTGAAATAACTAAAACAATACCTTTTATTGAAGACTTTACAAATAAATATGCTGAGTTAAGACAAAATAGAATAGATTATAAAATAGTTGAAGATATAAATTTAGATGGTATTACTTATTTTGATTTATATTCTAAAATGACAGAACTGTTAAAAAAAAGTGATGAAAAAATATATTAATATTTAAAAGAGTCATAAATATTATTATGACTTTTTTATTGTTTGTGATATAATATCTCTCATTAAAGGTGGATAACTATGTTTAAAAATACTACTGTAAAAGATAAAGAAATAATAAATATATCAAGTTTTTATATAGATGCTAATGATGATAAGAATAGTTTTTTATCCGACGAGTTGAATATTCCTAAATCATATTTGATTGCTTATAATGGATGGCACAAAATAGATGGGGAATTATATTACTATAAAAATGTAGCCATATTCAATGAAATATTTTTATCTGAATTAACTAAATATTACAATTTAAAATGTGTTAATTATAGTATTGTATATGGTAAAAAAGGTTTAGGAATAATAAGTAAAAATTTTAGGGAAAAGAATAAAACATATTATGATTATGATGATTTTTTTGGAAAATATGGTATAAATATTCCAAATGATATTATTATATTAAAAAGAATATTAGAACAAATATTAACAGAAAAAAATGCTAAAGAGTTAATGAATACCTTTTTTAGATTATCAGCATTTGATTGGTTCACTGGGCAAACTGATAGAAGTGCTGGAAATGTTACGTTTGATGTTACTGATCAAGTATCTTTATGCCCTTTAACTGATAATGGTTCTTCTTTACATAGTGCACCTAAAAATAATAAAACATTATATAGAATATTATATACAAGATTAAATTCTATTTATAATTATTTAGAATTTCCTTACAATAATAGAGTTAATGAAAATAATTTAACTTCAATATATTTAATAAATAATTTTGAAGAGTTTAAAAAATATTTAGAAATATCTTTAGATATAGATATTAATGAAGTGCTAAATAGAACAATTGAAAAATATAATCTTTTAGTTCCAAATGATGATAGAAATGAATTAATTGATTTTTTTGATACTAAAAGATCTATATTAGAAAAAACTTTAGAATTATCAGAAAAATACAAAAAAATATTTTAAAAATTATTTATTCATTGTAATAAAACTTGATATATTTTATAATGAATATAGGAGGGTTTTATGAAAAAAGATGTATTTAATGTTGAATTAAGTAGAATTAAAAATGATAATGTAAGAAATAGTACAGAGTATGTTTTAGAAATGATGCCAGATTATTTTTATGAAATACCAGCATCATCTTCTGGTAAATATCATCCTATATTTTCATTAGGGCAAGGTGGTCTTGCAAGACATGTTAAAGTTGCAATGAGAATTTTAGAAGAAATATTTAAAGATGAAGCTTTTGGAACATATGATGAGTATACGCAAGATTTGATGAGAATGGCATTAATGTTACATGATGGATTTAAGTCAGGCATAGAATATAGCGGTCACACTTGTAGTGAACATCCAGTGATAATGAGTGATTTTATTCTAAATAATAAAGATAAATTATCAATAAGCGAAGAAGATGCAATATTTGTATCTAATATGATTAGAAGTCATATGGGACCTTGGAATAAAGATAAACAAGGTAATGTTATAATGCCAGTTCCAAAAACAAGAGAGGAATTAATTATACATTTGTGTGATTATATAGCTTCAAGAAATTTCTTAAATGTTCATTTTGAAAATAATGAAATAGCAGATAGTGTTGATAGAGCAAGATTATTAAAATTGGAAAACAAATAGTTTATTAGTTAATGATAAAAGCTAATCAAATTTTATGATTAGTTTTTTTAATTATTAGTGCTTGACATAATTAATTGCTTAATTATAATAATAATTTAATGAAAGAGGCAAGTATGAAAAATATTAAAGACTTAGAATTAAAGAGTAAAAAATATTTTATTTTTGATTTAGATGGTACGCTAATTGATTCAATAGGAATGTGGAATCTTACAGATTATACTTTAATTAAAAGACTTAGTGGGAAAAGCGTTGATTTTAACATTATTCAAAATGATAGAGATGATTTCTTACATAATAATACTTCTGGAGAAATATATATTAACTATTGTAAGTTTTTAATTGATAAACATAATTTATCAATTGAAGATGAGAGACAGTTATCAAAATATAGACGTGAATTATATAAAGAAATATATGAAAATGAAATTCAATTTAAAAGTAATGTAGTATCTTTATTAAAAAAATTAAAAGAAAGTGGATACATTTTAATACTTGCAACAATGAGTTCAAAAGATCAAATTGATATTTATGCTCAAAGTCCAAAATTAGTTAAAGAAGCAAATATTAAAGAAGTATTTGATTTAATTACAACAAAAGATAATGTTACTTTGAAAAAACCCGATCCTGAAATATATAATAACATTATTAGTTATTTTAATGCAAAGAAAGAAGAATGTCTTGTTTTTGAAGACTCATATTCTGGTGTTCTAGCTGCTAAAAATGCTGGCGTAGAAGTAGTAAATATATATGATAAATATTCTGATAAAGATAGAAATAAGATAAATAGTATAGCTGATTATGCAATTTTAGATTATAATGAATTTATAGAATTATTAGAAAAAGAAAAAATAAGAAGGGTAATTAGATTGTGATAATATGAAAAAAAATATTGATTTAAATAATTGGAAAAGAAAAGATTTATATAGTCATTATGATATTTGTACAAATCCTTTTATCATTGTGTCTACTGAAATTGATATAACAAATTTATATAATTATGTAAAAAAGAATAAATTATCAATGTATGCATCTATCGGATATTATATTTTAAATACTGCTAATGAATTTGAAGGATTTAAATACAGAAAAGAAAATAATAATTTAGTTTTATATGATAAAGTTAATGCAAATTTTACTGATAGTTTTAATGGAGGAGATATTTTTTTCTTTTCAGTAAAATTAAATAATGATTTAAAAGAATTTAATATTAATTACAGAAATACAAAGGATGACTATATTAAAAATAATAGAGAGTATATTGAAAAAGAATATAGAAATGATGAAATATGGTTTTCTTGTGTACCATGGTTTAGTTTTGTAACAATAACACCACCTTATAATCATGATAATTATATTCCTCAATTTATTTGGGATAAATTTAAACACAATAAAAATAAGGTAACAACCAATGTTATGGTAATGATTCATCATGGATTTATGGATGGATATCAATTGGGACAGTTTTTTACAAAGCTTCAAAAAAATATTAATAAAAATATTAATTAATATGTTGAAAATAAAAAAATGTTTATCTATAATATTGTGATATAAAGGAGAGGATATATTATGAATGAAAGAGATAGAGTAAAATTAATTAAAAAGTTGGATAACTTTAATTGTGATTCAACATATGAAAGAACAGAATTATTAGATCAGTTAATTTGGGAAAATTATAATTGCAAACATGAATATGGAATAAGAAAAGATGCTAAAAAATCTGAATGTTTATGCTTAGATTGTGGTGAAGCAATAAGTGAATTTAGTTATCAAAAATTATATAATATTGATAGTAAAAGTCATTTAAGTAATGTAAGAAATAGATATTTAGAATTGTTACAGGTGATGAATTCACAAGATTCTGTTTCTGAATTAAGTAAAGAGCAAGGGTTAACATTGCGTCGTACTATTAACTATGTTACTATAAAATAGAGAATATCAATTATGATATTTTTTTGTGGAGGTAATTATATGATAGAAAAAGTTAAACAAGAAGTAAAAGAAATATTAGATAAAGATAATTCAGGTCATGGGATGGATCATATTAATAGAGTGTTAGACTTATCTTTAAAATTTGCTAAAAAGGAAAATGCAAATGAAGAGGTCGTTTCGTTAATTGCATTACTTCATGATGTAGATGATTATAAATTATTTGGAGCAGATAATGCAGAAAAACTTACAAATGCAAAAAGAATTATGAATGATTGTAATGTTGATAAAGAAATTCAGAAACAAGTATGTGATGCTCTTAAAAATATAGGATATAGTAAAAGATTAAAAGGATGTATACCTACGACTATTGAAGGTAAAATTGTTTCTGATGCCGATATGTGTGATGCATTAGGGGCAAATGGCATATTAAGAGTTCATAGTTATACTATAAAAAATGGAAAACCATTTTTTGACAGGAATGTTTTTCCAGTTGAAAATATGAGTGCTGAAAAATATACTAGAAAATGTGCAGATAGTAGCGTATGTCATATTTTTGAAAAAATATTAAAGCTAAAAGATTTAATGTTAACTAATTCAGGAAAAGAAGAGTCTAAAAGTAGACATCAAATAGTTGTAGATTTCTTGTATCACTTATTTGAAGAAGAAAATGCTTTAGAATGGAAAAAATATTTAGATGATTATCTTAAATAATGATGTAATCAGTTTTATTAATTTTAAAACACTTTAATTTGAATCGTTTAGTAGAATATGAAGGCGTTTCGCTTGACAAATTGTATCAATTGTGATATTATACTAATCAATTTAAAAGGGGGAAAATATTAATGGATAAGCAAGACAAGATTGACAAAGTCAAACAAGAATTAAAATCAAATTCATCTCAATTATTTGATAAAGCCGAGAAAAGTATTGCTAGAGCTGAGAAGAAAAGATTAGTTATGGAGGCAAAACAAAAGCTTGAAGAAGAAAAAGCTCTTGTGGTAAAAAGGGAAAAAACTGAAGAAGTTGCAAATGCAATACTTTTATTAGTACACAATACTTTAACCAAATCAAAATATATGAGTGGTAAAATTAAAAGAGTCGACAAAATATTGGGAAAATTAACTGATGATGGTTATAGTTATGATACTAGATCAGGTTATTCTATTAATAATAATGGTTTAACAATAGTTTTAGATTATTCAAGTGATATGGATTGTGCACATGGTGAATGTTTTTTAGGTGATTCTGGTTTTGGAAATTCATATATATATGATTTTGATTATTTAAAGAAAATATTGGGTGAACATAATATTACTATAAGTAGAAAATTTGGATTCAGAGATATTGAGGGTGAAGCTTCAGTATGGGATGATATTATAACAATAGAACTTGAAAGACAACCACAACTATCTGATAGAACACTTTATTTAGCAAAATAAATTTTGTATTAATAATATAATTATTATATAAATATGCTCTTATAATGAGCATATTTTTTATTTGAGTTATAAAATCATTTTCAATTGTTGAAATTAAATAATATTTTATATATAATATGAAAACATAAGGGAGGTTTTAAAATGGAAATTAAAGAATGGGAAAAATATACAAAAGAAGAAAAAAAAGAAATACTAAATCATTGGTGGTATTATTATGGAAAATTGCTTCTTTCACTTGATGAAATAGAAAAATTTAATAAATTGTTAGATAGTAATACTGATGATATATTTGTTACTGCATTATGCGGTTATGCGCAAGGATTATCTAGCCAAGTATTAATAGGTGCGATGAGACAAGGAAAAGTAGATGAATTATTTGGTATTCTTCCAGACTTTAAAAATGATGAAAAACTAAAAGAAGCTTTTAAAACAATAAGTGCAGATTTCTTAAATGAAGTAGTAGGAACACTAAATAATCCTGAGCCAGATATTCCTATGAGCGAAGAAGAAATAATCAAACAATTAAAATAAAGGATAATATAGTCTAATTTAGAAATAAATATGAGTTCAAATTGTTTAGCTTATGTATTTGCTTTTGTTTGTAAATACTTCACAATATAGAGATAATAAACAAGATAAATATATGAGGCAACAGTGCTTATATTTTAATGAGAAATGATATAATGTATTAGGAGGTATAACTATGAACAATTATATTAAAAAAGTAGAAAGGGATAATATAGTATTCATAGATAAACAAAATAATACTAAATTAGTAGTAGCTCATAGTGATGATAAAAATATATTTGACACAATATTTATTGATGAAAAATTTGATATTAATTTTATCGATTTTGCTGTTAACGAATTAAAAAAATCTAATGATTTAGGCGCAATATACTCTTTGTATGATTCATTAGATTTAGAAAATTTATTATATAAATATAATCTTAAAATAGTAAATTATCAATATAACATAAAGTATAAAAAGCATTCAAATGTGAGTGATTATAATATTTCAATTAATTTGGATGATGAAACAAAAGAATATTATATAAGAAGTATTAATGAATTGGGTTTGAATAATCATAAATATTTAAAATCAAATAAGGAATTTATCAAATTTGATTATAGATGGTTCAATAGTGAAGAATATATCTATAGAACATATAGAAGAGAAGGTAAGATTGTTGGTGTAGTTGAATATAAAATTGTTGAAAATAAATATAGTAATGAAACAAGTGACATATTTAATTATAATAACAAATTGTGTATTAGATGTATATTTGGCGAAAATATAGAAGTGTTAGAAAGTATACTTAAAGATATATCAAGTTTGTATAAAAAAGATATAATTATTAACGTAACTTATTCTGAAAAGGATTTATTGAAAGCTATAAAATTATTAAATGGTAAATTTAATTATTGCTTATATACTTTAATTAATATATAATATCAAGACATAAGGAGGTTTTTTTATGAAAGAATATGGTCTAAACGACATTATTAAAGTTAAATTATCTGAAACGGGTATAGAAGTTTTAAATGAAAGATATAGTCAATATGGATATTACAAGCAACCTGATAGTGAGGGATATTTTGAATTTCAGTTATGGGAGTTTATGAATATTTATGGAAAATACATGAATATCGGAAATATTGATGTTTTAAAAGAAAGTAAAATAGTTTTGGATGATAAATATTTAACTGAACATAAAAGAATGTCTTTAAGTAAAAAGAGATAATAATAGTTTATATAATAAAAACATAATTAAAGAGAGTTTTATATGTCAAAAGAATTAACAGGTGGAGAAATGTATTATCATAAGCTTAGTGGTCATGATTACGGAGATTGGGAAGAAAAAAAGTTACATGGTGGAGGAACTAAGTGGTTTAGAGTTTGCAATATTTGCGGTATGATGGAAACTACAAATGCAATGCCTAAAGAATTTGTATCAAAGACAGAAGAATCATTAATAGGGAAAAAAGTAGTAATTCTTAATGGTTCAAAGAATATACTAACCAATTACAAAATAGGAGTTATAACTGATAGTTGTGAAGAAAAAGGCGCAATAATTCAATACAAGGTTATGGATGCCAATAATGAAGAATATTATGGGTATTATGGAAGAGATTTTGTGTCAATTGATTATTATAAACAATTATTAAAACAAGCTTTAGAAGAATTGAATGTAAAAGAAGATGAATTAAAATCAAGAATTTTAGAACCAAAAAAAATAATAAATAGTCATAGTTAATAAAAACTATGGCTTTTTTAGATTGACGTAAAGTAAGGGGAATTTTTAATTATAGAATAAAATAGTATGCTATTATATGTTTAGGAGGAATAAAATATGACTGGAGATAAAAGAAATAATGTTCCTTTGAATTTGACTAAAAAGGAATTATTCAATGATATTAATATTGATCCATCTTGGAAGGGAGACCCTTATGAATTACCAAATATTGAATCAGAAGTTTTAAACAAATATAGTAGTATGCCAACTTCACCTGAAGCATTAAGCGATGTGTTTTCTAAGTTTGATTCATCAATGAAAGAAACACTTTTAGAAATAGCAAAGTATAAAAGTGGTCTTCCTAACAGTAAAGATTTAATAGCAAAATTATTTACGCAGTATGAGGCGTGTCAATTTCTTTCAGAATGGGCTAGAAATCGAGGCATTGATGAACCTTATTTTTTTAAACAAACTGATATGGGCACTGTTAGAAATATATTAATAGAAAATGGTTATTTAAATGAAGAAAAAAAACGCTAATTAGAATATAAAGTTAATGATAAAAATACACTCTTTAACAGAGTGTATTTTTAATATTATACTTTACTATTAAATATAGGTATAGTATAATAAATAACATTACTTTGAATGGGGGAGAATTTATGGAAAAAAATGATAATTGTAATGTAGGAAAACTTGCTTGTGTATTTGAGAAAATGCTAGAAAATGGTAGAGCAGAAAGAACAGTTGTTGCGCTTGAAAAAGCATCTTCAATTGAGGAGAGAGAAGCTGCAGCAAAAAGAGTTGTTGATCATCTATTAGTAAGTTTAGGACTAATTAGAAATCCTAATGATGAAGTATATTGTGGTGATTTAGTACTCGTATCTATTGATGGAAAAACTGCTAAAAAATATTTAATTGCATCTAATCGTTCTGAAAGGCTATCTTCTGGCCGTACATATGATGATAATCTTGACCTTGTTTATGATAGTATACCATGGTATGGAAATCTTGCTGCTGCATTAATTGGATCATATGTTGGAGACATAGTTGAGTATACTGATGAAAATGATCATGAATTACATAGCGTTCGTGTTATAGCAACATCTAGAACTAAATATTCTGAAAAGATAAATGTTGAGGCTGAAATGGATAATGTAACTGCAGAAAAGTTACGTTTAACAGATTTGCGTTGCAATTTTTTAGATAATCATCCTGAATATTTATTTGAAAAACGAATGGAAGAGTATGCTGAAGTTAGGAGACAAGAACGTGCTAATGAATTACTTGCATCAGATTTAAGAGAGGGATATGGTCCAAGACTTAGTTATGAAGACTATGATCCATTCTAAAATTAATATTTTATATTAACAATATTAATTCTTTAATTAATGTTGTTTTTTTCTTATTTTGTTTTAATCATAATAACTATAAGTTATTGCTGATATAAATAATATGTATTTTAATTATATCTATTTTCAAATTATAATGAAAGCAGATAGGAGGAGAAATATGGAAGAAATAAATGTTCATAATATAAAAAATTGGTATAAACTATATGACTTGTATTTTCAATTGAAAAGAATTATCGATTATACTGAGGAATTTGCATTTAAAGCAAAAAATGAAAATGTTAGCGAACTTGCAGATTTATTTACTTCGGATAGATTTAAAGAAGCAATTTTCAAAGTAAAAAAATATAATTCTTGTGTATTACTTAAAACTGCACGCGCGAGATTAGATGATTATAGAAAAAGTTCTGGTGAAAGAAATACAGAGCAAGAACATTTAGTTAATACAGATAAAAATAACGTATTTTATTTAGGATATGAATTTGCGACTTTAATGGCATGCGATGACGATGGATGGTATAAAGTTAATATTTATGAACTTGTAGTTCCTAATATTGCTGAAATACAGGATGAATTAAACATCATTGATGTTGAATTAAATAGAGCAAGAGATAGAATAAATGATTTATTTAGCAAAGGATTAATTAGAAGATTGAGATAAATTATTAAGGAGGAAGAAATATTATTTATGGAAATATTAGATATTAAAAATAATTTTTATGAAGATTTAATGAATGAAATTAGTAAAATTAATGTTGAAGAGATGATACAAGAACTAAATAAAATGAATTCTAATCTTGATATTATAAATGATAAGAATAAAGCATTAAAAATAATTAAGTATTGCATATGTTGTGATATGAATTTTTATCACCTTACAGCTTATAAAAATTATACATATGATACATATAAACTTCGAGTGTCATTTGGTTTTGAAAAATTAATAAGTAAAATTGTGGAACATTTTGCAAATGATAAAGAAGTTGTTATAGCTGCAGTTTGTGCTATTCCAAGTGTAATAGAATATGCAAGTGATAAATTAAAAAATGATAAAGAAGTCGTGATGGCAGCACTTCCTGAACACTTACCATATGTAGACTATGATAAAGTACTAAAATATGTAAGCGAAGATTTAAGAAATGATAAAGAAGTTATAATGATGGCAATTGAAAAAGGTGGTGGTATGGCATTAGAATATGCAAGCGAAAGATTAAAAGATGATAAGGATGTTGTTATGGCTGCAGTTTATCAAAATGGATTTGCATTAAAATATGCAAGTGAAAGATTAAAAGATGACAAAGAAGTTGTTATGACTGCATTTTATGAAAATTATAGATCATTGATATATGCAAGCGATAAACAATTATTAGAAATTGATTCGATCAATAATTTCTATAAATATAGAATCTCTTGTATAGATGATGATGAAATACGTGCTGAAATCCGCCATATTAAATGTATGTTAATGCTAGACTATAACTATTGTGAATTAGAGGCTATTAATAGTATAGATTCATACTTTAGCACGTTCTATGTAAAAAAGCATAAAGAAGAATTTTTATCTATGCCTACAGATTATTATGTAAATAAAATAGCAAATAAGAAAAGTCAGTTTGATACATTTGTTTTAGAATCACATGAAAAAGAGATAGTATTATGTAAAATATAAAATTATTAAAGGAGAAATTGTTATGTTTGATAAAATGTTAAATGAATTAATGGAATATTACATCAATGATGATGGAAAATATAGTTCTATGTTAGAAGGGGCTTATTTATATAAAGAAAGAAAAGATGTTGCAAATTTAGTATTGATTTATAATGATTGGGATGATGTTTTACAAAAGTATTCTGTAAGAGGAGTTTGTCACAATGAATTTTATAATGCAACTGGTATTTATTTAATAAGTTATGTAAAGAAATTACAAGAATTTGATATAGATGAAACTTCCCCATTTATGTATAAGGATAGAGTTAAAGTATTATTTGATAAAAATGGTATATTTAGAAAATTTACTAACAATGGAATTGATGATAAAAATATAGTTGAAAGAAAACTTGTGAAATAATTTGTTGAAATAGAAAACTTTTTAATATATAGTATTGAGGCATAGGGAGGTTTTATGAACAATTTAAAAGCTTGGATACATAATTATGAAAATTTAAGTTTCGAACAACAAACTGAGGTTGCTAAAGTAATTGTTGAAAAATTACATATTAGTCAATATATTTTTATGAATAATGAACAAGATAGAATTAAAGTTACAGCCTTCTTTAGAAGAATATTAGAATCATCTAATAATCGAAAAACAATTGAAGAAGGTGAAAAACTTATTGAAAGATTTAATGGTCTATCACAAGCTAATAAAGAAAAAGCACTTAAATCTATTCTTGATGTAATAAATGCATCTATTGAAGATCAAGAACAAGAAAATAAAGAAAATGCTTGTAGACAAGAAGGTCACATATTTTCTGATTGGAAATATTATGGTTGGACAACATATGAAAAAACAGTTATAGATCATGAAGTTTGTGAAAATTATCCTGTTAAAAATCATAAATGGTCAAGGTCTTGTACAAGATGTGGATTTACAGAAAGCGTTGACCAAGAACCAAAAGAAGTAACTCAAAAAAGAGAAGAAGAAGTAAGAAAAAAACGTATTCGTAAGTTAGAAAATGAATTAAAAAGATTAAAAAATGAATAGTAAGGAGATATTGAAGATGAACAAAAAATATAATAATTATTGTGAAGCATGCCAAGAACTATATGATGTAATTTCAGATGAATTTGGAGATAGATTTGTTGGCGAAGAAATGAAAATATATGAAGGAGCAGTTTATGGAAAAATTGATTCTAAAGAATTTTTCTTTAGACCATTTTTAACTGAAGATGGTATAATTGGTGGATTAGCATTATCTGCAGTTTCAAAAGAAGATAGTAATGTATTAAATGATTTAATACCTGTTTTAACAAAAATAATGAATGGTAATGAGCCAATATGTACATTTGATTTAGAAGCAAGTTTCAAAATAAATGATAGTATCATATCATCTATAACTAAAACACTTCCTATTATTGAATGGGATATAGTTGATCCTGAAAAAAGAATTGCAGATATAAAAGCAGGTAAAACTTTAACTGCAGATGAAAAAATAAATAACTTATGTATTTACAATAGAAAAAATAATTCTAATAATTCACAAGTTCATGAGTTAACAGAAGAAGATCAAAATAGAGTTAATGAATTACTTTCATCTAGACAGAAAAAATTAGAAAAATATATTGAACTTAAAAGAGAAGTAGCTAGATTAGCTTGTTTACAAAATAGATTAAGTGTTGAAATAAAAGGTATTAGCTCAGAAATATGTCAATATCAAGGGCACAGATTATTATATAATTTAAAAACAGATTATGTAGATGAAATAGATGCAGGTTCAAAACCAGTTTTTTATAGAGTGTGTGAAATATGTGGTGAAAAAGTAAGAGTAGATAATACTAAATCTAATGATGTTATTGTCAGAAAAAGAACTTTTCCGAATTTATATTAATAAAATAAGTAAGTTTTTAAAATAGAAAACTTACTTTTTTAATGACAAAATGAATTGATTATGGTATAATATTACTCATTTAAAAGGGGGAAATTATGAAAAATAAAAAGATAGCAAATAGAGTTATAACTGGTGCACTTGCTTTAGGATTACAATTTACTACTGGCTGTAATATGAGTTTAATAGATACTAAATATGGTCAAAATACTGCGCTTATTATGGGAGATGATTCAGCAGTAGCATTTGATATAAAAGATTGGAAAGATTATGAGGGAGAGCAATATCAAATAAGAACATCAAATGGTTTAATTCTTTTAACATCTTCATTTGATACGGATTTATTATTTGGAGAATCAAATAAATATACTGTTGAATCTATCGCTAAAAAAGCTATATCTGAAGATGGTGAAATACATAATTTCTCTAAAGATGAAAATCATATTTTTAATTATGAATTAATTGATACTAATTGGAGATATAATAAAGCAATTCTCTTTAATAAAAATAATGCGGTAGTATTAAATGTTAATAATTGGAAAGATTATGAAGGAGAACAATTACAAATTGTAACAGATGATCAATTGGTAATATTATTGTCTAGTTATAATAGTAAGTTATTATATGATAAACAAAGTGATATTAAAGCTGAAGAATTTGCTAAAATGTATGTTGGTGATGATGGGAAAGTAACTGAATTAGGAAAAGATATAGATTCAAATTCTATTATTAATTATAACTTTGTTGATTTAAAGTTTAACTTTAATAAAGTAATAATATTTAAAGATAAAAAAGCAGTTATATTACCAGTAAGTGAATGGAAAGATTATGAAGGAGAACAGTTACAAATTAAAATAGTAGATGGCCCTATAATTTTAACAGCAGCATATGATAGTATATTATTGGATGACTCTAAAAGTGAAACAAAAGCAAATGACATAGCTTCTTCTATTGTTGATGAGGTAATTGATCTTACAGAAGGAAAAGCTTATGATAATGGAATATATAATAAAACAATATTAGACTTAGTATATGGATTTGGCAATGGAGTTATCTCAAAAGATAATAGTTCTGCATCTATTCCAATTAGTGAGTGGAAAGACTATGAAGGAGAACAATTACAAGTAGTATTTCCAAATGGAGATATAATGTTAACTTCATCTATGTTTTTAGATATGATAAATGATGGTACAAATTCTTTAAATGCAAATACACTATCAGATTATTATTCAACATCTAAGGTTACACATAATGCTGAAGGATTAACTGATTCTATAGTATTTAATAAACAAATTATGGATTTTCAGTTAAGTTATAATTATGCACTCCATATTGAAAATGGAAATGTAACTATTTTACCATTAGCAAGATGGAAAGATTATTATAATAGTAATGGACAAAAAAGTGTTGATAGAAGAGAAAATCCTGATGGTACATATCATACTATAATTACAAGTAAAGATGATTCTCCAAATTGTGAACAATTACAATTAGAATTACCAGATGGTACTGTTTTATTAACATCTGCATATGATACAATACTATTTAAAACAAATGATATTGAAAAGTATGCTGAACTATTTAGAGGACAAGAGGGAGTAATTACTAACTTAAACAGTGTATTTGGAGAGCCAACAGCTAGTGGATGGAATTTTAATTTATTTGATTTTAACTGGAAGTTTAATTATGGAATATATAATAATGGAGTTAATAGTCAAATATTTGAATTAAAAAAATGGATGGATTTTGCTGACGGTGAACAAGTTCAATTATATTTTTCAGATGGAAGTGGAATGGTATCATCTTATTACAATGTTACTTTAGTATATACTACAGATGAGTCTAAATTATATATATTAGCAAGTGCTTTTATTGGACAAGAATTAGGAACATCAAGAATATTAAAACACTAAGTTATAAGTAGCAATTATATTGACACAATTATATGATTATGTTAGTATAAGTGCTATCCAAAGGAGAAAATATTTAAAATGGAAAATAAAAAATATACAGAAATAAGTATGGATAATTATGATAAAATTTTATCTTGTCTTGATTCAAATGTTACTGAAAAGGAATTAATTCAAGCACATAAAAAACTAATTGGTAAAACTTGCAAAAATCGTTATTATGAGGTAAAAGATTGTGGAGTAAAATTCATTGAAGATTTTCTTTTTCGTGATTGGGGAAGAAGTTTAGTGTATGTGTATTCAAATGGAGCAGAAAAATTTACACAATCAAAATATTTATCAGATTATTTTAAATCAAGTATAAAAGAATTACTTGAATCTGAAAATATAAGTGATGAAGTTAAAAGTGCTATTAATAGTGATAAATTATTTAATGACATGAGTGAAGAAGAAATAAAAGCAATATATTCTTCAATTCAAGATTTTTATAAAAAAGCATCCCCAAGACCAGTTAATATAGCTGATTATATTATGTTTTATTTATACAAATTAGATGGTAAAGGTGTAACATCATTCATAAAAAATAATGTAAATAGTAGAGATTTAGCTAGTCATATTTTGTGTACATGTGGTTTAAATGATAGAGCAAGTTATTACTCAGGACGTGGTGTTAATTATTCAGATTTAAGTGGAAATAATTTAGTGGCAATATTTAATAAATTGCTTAAATTAGATAAAAATTATGCAATTGAATTCGTTGAAATGGTTAAACAAATGAAAACTTTAGGAGCAACTGAATTTATTAATTCATTTATGAATTTTGCTGCTAATGGATTTAAAACAGAGAATTTGCAATTAGATGATAGTAATATTTCTGTAGATGGACTATATGATGAAACAAGAGATACTGCTGCATTTGTTTCAATTCTTACTGCTATGAGTAGAGGAAATGACATGAATCATCAAGTATATGCTTCTAACGAAATGAAAAATTCATTTATATCAAGAGTTGCGCCAATTCTTATGACTATAGATCCAGAACATATGGACAAATATAATTATACTGATGGTGATTTTGCTATTAAATATAGTAATAATATGACACATATAATGAAAATAAGATAAAGTTAAAAAGGTATTGTTAAGGTGATTAAAATGAAAAAAGTTTTTACTAGAAATATTGATATGTTTCCTTATACTGGAGAAAGAGATGTGGATGGATTTCTAAAAGTATCTGAAAGAGATTTTTTGGACCCTTGGTTTAATGAAAATAAAGAACATTTAAAAAATATAACCAGAGGTAAGATATACAAAGTTGTTAAAGCAATTGGATATGGAGACGTTGAAGATTTTGTTATTATAGATAATAACGGTGAAGAAATTAGATTGGGTGGTTTTTTCTTTGAAGAACTTACAGAGGAAGAATATCAAAGCGCACTTAATGGTTCTGAACCAATTGTGAAAAGAAGAACAATAGAGAAAGAAAAAAAATAAGCAAAGAGTAATCTTGCTTTTCTTTTTTTATATATGATATTATTTAATTAGGAGAGTATTAATGAAAAATAGTTATACATATTCAGAAATTATATTTAGTGCAAGAGAAGAGTATGGAAAAATAAGAGAAAAAATTATTAGATTAAACGAACTGGCAAATATAAAAATGAAAAAATATGTAGCCATGCATTATAATTTAGAAGATTTTTATGAATATAGATCATCCATTAAAAAAGAAAATATAGACGAATTTGACAAATTAATTGAAGATGTCATGAATTCAAAATTTAGACAAACATCTATTGGAATGAGGATACTTGATATAGAAATGAATAAACATTTTGATTTATGGGATGACTATATACATGCAAGCATATCATGGGATAATAAAGCTGCAATAAATATGCATTATCGATATTTGGAAGATTATATTTCATTTGTAAAATTTCCACTAGAAGATAATTTTTGTAATGATAGAACTGTAATGATGTTTCTAAATCATACTGTTAAATCAAAACGTTTAAGTGAAGAGCTTTGTTCAATAATAGATAGTTCGCAATCAGCACATAAAGAAATCAAAATATATTCTCAATTTAATCAAACAACAAATCCGTCAATATTTGATATAGAACAAACTGATAATAGTATTCTTTTAATAAGAAGATTTAGAAACAAATAAATTGGAGCCATTTTTTAAAATAAAACTATGGCTTTTTAAATGGGTTAAAATTGACATTTATCTTTTGACCATGTATAATATCCAACAAACAAAGGGGAAAATAGTAATGTCACATATTATAAAAAATAACGATGATATAGAAATGTTTATAGATGATGTAAATTGGATAAAAAAGCATGGTATTTCTGTACATATAGTTAAAGAAATATTAAAACAGATGATTTCAGTTATTAAAATAGATCGTTTTGTAAAATATGGAGTATATGATGAAAACTATAAGATATATCAAAAGGGTGGTCTCTATTACAATACTGTTACTTATAAAATGATACATGTGTATATGAATGGCTTAAATAATCATATACAGTATCATTGTGAATGCATGGAAAAGGATTTTAATACTATCCCTTCTAATGAGATTATGGCATATATTTTAATTGATATATTGGCTCATGAAGTAGAACATGCATATCAAGATTATATTGGAGAATATAAATCACAATCAATATCACCTGTTATGTCAAGTGCTTACAAGGGCCTATTCGATATGATTAAAAATGAAGAAAATAATAGTGAACTTCTTTTAAAATATTTTATGAATTGTAATAATTTACTTTTAGAAAGAAATGCTCAAATAGAAAGTTTTGATCTTGTTATGCAGTGTGCTAAATATGCTAATCAAGAAACTATTTATAATGCATATAAAGAATGGATTAAAGGCTGGATATTATTAGGATATTATAAAAACAATAAGGGTAGTATTTATGAAACATATGATTATTTAGGACTAAAAGAAAAATATGATAGTTTTAATTGTGAAGTAAATATGAGTGAAGAAGAAAAAGTAAGATATGGATTACCAATTAAAGATTCAACACGAGAACGATTATTAATAAAGTAATATAATTTATTAATTATTAATATTTTATTGAAATAAATAATAATCTTGTATATAATATTAAGACATAAGGGAGGATTTGGAGACAATGGAAAAAATAATTAGTTGTACAAGTATTAGTGTTGATTGTGTTGCTAATGATCCAGTAGATATTAATTGTGGTGGCCCAGCATATTTAGGTTTTGATTTTAGTGTTAATAAAGAACAAGTTGAAGAAATGAAAAACTATATAATTGAAACACTTAATAGTTTTGAAGTTCCAATATCTGCAATATATAGTTGTGGAGAATACTATTTAAATGAAGAAAAAGTATGGACAAAAGAAAGGATATTAGAAGCTATAAACAAAGATGCTGATTATTTAAAAAGTGAAGCGCGTAGAAATTATTCTAGAAGAAGACATCAATAAAAATAAATAACTAGCCATAGTTTAAAATAGAAACTATAGCTTTTTAAGTGGGCTAGTAATGACTTTTAAGAACTTATTGTATTATAATACAGGGCCATAAAAAGGGGGGATGAATATATGTTTATATCACCTATAACAATGGAATCTATAATAGCCCATACTATATTGAAAAGACCGTCTTATGAATTATTTGTAGAAATGGGAGAACTTGGTTTTGAGTATACAAATTTTAAAGAGATGGATGAAGGAGGATTTCATTATGATTTTTATAATAAAGAAATCAAATTATTACTTGTTCTTGAAAAAACAATTAAAAAATTTGACACATGGATAATAAAAATTATTAATCGTGGTGAAAAAATAGATTTCGATGTATGTGAATTAGAGGGACTTTGGATAGATGAACTAGGTCGTATTAATTGTTTTAATGAAAGAGATATTATTAAATTAGTTAAAAAACTAGTAGAATTAAGACAAAATAATAATGATTTAAACGGAGATTCTGTAAGTACTTCTGAAATGAAAAGAATATTATAATCAACAAATTATTTATAAATTAATTTTAGTTTTCTTTTTTTTTATGATAAAATATATTATAGAGGTAAAAGATATGATACTAAGTATATGTAGTGATCCTAAAATATTAGAAATAATGAGGATAGTAAACTTAGCTATAAATATAATAAGAATAGCAGTCCCGATTATTCTAATATTTGTATTAATGATAAAACTTTTGGGTGCAGTAACAAAAAGTGATGAAGACGGATTAAACAAAGTAATGAAGACTGCGCCTAAAAACATACTAGCAGCAGCATTAGTATTTTTAGTACCATTTTTTGTAAGAATGGTGGTTAAAATAACTGCACCTGATTCAGAATATGAAAAATG
>JAEEGL016458618.1_pt1 | contig 75809 bp, 53 predicted proteins | sample 9134231 | NCBI WGS metagenome assembly JAEEGL01 (sample SAMN16246548, study PRJNA631951) | gut metagenome | biome: gut microbiome; feature: rumen; material: fiber-attached | host: Bos | place: Iran: Karaj | collected 2018-10 | reverse complement strand
GAAATTCATATACCTTATTCAGTTTTTCAAGAGTTTTATCGTTTATTTCCGGCAAGTTCTGCCTCCTTTCTTTTCTACAATTTCATTCATCTGTCATGAATATATCACAGAAAAAAATAATGATTATCAGCATGGTGACACCAGTACGAGCAAATTCCCATAAATACTGCGTTTGTCAATAGTGGTGACACTAAGCTGATAATCAAATAAAAATCCTATGCTATACTCCCTGATACACAAAGAAAGTGAGGTACAAACAATGATATTTTACAACTGTGTCTTTTCCCATAACGGAAACTTTGAGCTGTCAATCGACCCCGGTTACACCCCAGGTGGAAAAGACGATGAGACTACAAAGGTGTTCTATGCAATCCATCGCAGGTTCTGTAAGAGAAGCAAGTTCAAGAATACATTCTGCGCGGTTTATGACGTTTCTCCGGATGAATTTATGCTTGTGACCGGTGTCTGGCAAAATAGCTATAGCGTACAGGAGGTGTGCGATTTTTATAAGAGTGTTGCAGGGGAAGTGACAGAAGACTTTAAGATTCAATTGAAAAGTTACACGGAGATCACATTTAAGGAAGCCATGGATTTTTGGGAGATTGCTGTAGACAATGACTATTGTAGCAGTATGAGAAATGACTATTACAAACTGAGTGTCTATGATGAGAGGGACTATACCCTTGAGGAAGAGTGCTTTGAAAAGAGAATATATGATTATCCCAAAGTCAGGGAAATGGCGGATGAAATACTAGCAAGCTCATCGCTTATTGATGAACTTGACAGAATCTATTCCGAAGGAAACAGAAAAAAGTTTTACGGGTGTCCCGTGCATTATCGCCTTCAGTCCGGCAGTAAGGATGCAGCTCTTTCCATGGTAAGGGTGCTTGCGAAGGCGCTCTATTCCAACAACCGGCTTCTTAGTACCAGAATATGTGTCATGTCTGATTTCGATGGAGAAAGCTTTAGCTGGCACCATCATGGTGTTAACGAGATTGAAAACCTTGGATTTCATTCTGAAGGAGGGTGCGTCGTCATAAACACAATAGGGAATGAAGATTCGGGTCAATACGCGTCTGTAAGTGAAGACGTCCTGGCTGTGATCAAGAGATTTATCAGCAAATACAGTGAAAATGTGCAGCTGTTTGTGATAGAGGATGAGGCAAATCCCGGTTTTACAAAGCGTCTTTTCGAGGAATTATTTGGTGAGGTGGATTTTGTCAAAGTCAGTGAGGGCGTGGGAGATAGAGACCAGGCAAAAAAGTATATGGAAAAACTGGCAAGACAGTCCCGGTATAAAGACCTCTTTGGAGAAGATGCGTATAAGTACCTTCCGGATAGAAAATATCTTACTTCCGGTATGGTGTCCTCGGCCTTCAACAAGTGGTCAGATGAAGTTCTGAAAAAGAAAGTCTATTCCTCGTACAGCAAGATAGGCATAAGTACTTCGAAAAAGAAATCTCGGAAGAACAATAAAGCTTATGAGGAACTAATGGATATGGTGGGGCTCGATGATGTTAAGCATGTGGTTCAGCAGATAATCTCCTCCTATAAGATGTCAAAGTATAAGAGCTCCTATGGGATGTCTGACAATGAAAGCTGCAGACATATGGTGTTTACCGGCAATCCGGGATGTGCCAAGACTACAGTGGCAAGGCTCCTCTGCGATATTTTGAGAAAAGAGGAACTCCTGAAGACCGGGAAATTTGTTGAGTGCGGACGAGCTGACCTCGTGGCAAGATATGTGGGATGGACAGCAAAAACGGTAAAGGCCAAATTCAGGGAAGCTAAGGGCGGAATACTATTTATCGACGAGGCCTATTCCCTTGTGGATGGTTTAAATAGCTTCGGAGCAGAAGCCATAAACACTATCGTTCAGGAGATGGAAAACTCAAGGGATGATGTGATCGTCATTTTCGCCGGATATCCGGAGCCTATGGAGAAATTCATAGCGCAGAATGAGGGAATGAAGAGCAGGATAGCATTTCATCTGAACTTTCCAGACTATAATCCGGATGAACTTATGGGAATCCTGGATCTGATGCTTAAGAAAAAGGAATTGGAGCTCGATCTTCCTGCGAGAAATGAGTGCAAGAGAATAATGGAGCTTGCCTGTGATGTGCCGGACTTTGGAAACGGCAGATTTGTTCGAAACCTCCTTGAACAGGCAACCATGGAACAGGCAGGAAGACTCCTTCCTCCGGGAATCAAGAAAAGACCATCAAAGAGCGAGATTAGGCTCCTTAAAAAAGAAGATTTTCAGGTGAATATTAGTCAAATGCTTAAGAATGAGACCAAGCGTGAAATTGGCTTTGCAAGTAACTTCTAATGGCTCATTTTTTGCGCTTTGGACGCTTTATGTCACCTGAATCAACAAGTGCATTATATAGATAGCTCTTTTCAGAGGTGGTGTAGTATGGCTCATCAGTGAAAAGATACCCCTTATATCTTTGGGAATACAGGATGACAAAGCCTGCATCTCTTAGCGTGTCAAAATCTCTTTGCCTCGTACGTTCACTTACGTTAGGGCAGAGCTTATAGTATTCGCCCTTCAGGTCAGGAACTTCGGGCTTTTCCGGAGGATAATCATCGTGTTCTTCATCGTGTTCCAAAGCGTAGAGATAGTCGCTGAGCTGGTTTTCATAGCTTTCCAGCATGGACATATCTGTTAAGGGCAGATTATTCAGCAAAAGACACATTCGGGCAAGCTTTGTCAAATACAGCTTCCGGCGTCTTTTAGCAGTATCGATAGCCGTACCATCTTTTTCTGAAAATACGAACTCGTTTCCCTTGGAAGTATAGGAATAGTTCATGGCACCACATTCGCGCAGATCCCTGAAATACCGGTGCAAAGTGGCCACGGAAACACCCAGATAGTCCATGAGCCTCTCGGGGCTGTGCTCATAGTTATCCGGATCTGACATGTACATATAGAGTTCCAATTGGCGCGTAATTTTACTCATAAGAATATTATAAATCAGATAAATGGAGTTTGCGAAATGAATAATAAAGCCGTAATTACAGGAATAAAAAATCTTGATCACTCCCTTAGAGGAGGGTTGTATCCGGGGCAGCGCTACGTCATCGCCGGACGCCCAGGCATGGGGAAGTCCACATTTATGATGCAGCTTTTGATAAACGCTTGCCTTGAGACTAATGGATGCGGTGCCGTTTTCAGTCTGGAGATGTCCGGAGAAGTGTACAGGAGGAGGCTTTTGGAGATTAGTCCTTTGTCAAAAGAGCTTTTGGAAAACGAACGGTTAATCATAGATGATACAATCGCCATAACCCTGGAGGAAATAGAAAGAAAATGTCGAAAAATAAAGTCTGAGCGAGAGCTTAAGCTTGTTGTCATAGATTATTTTTATCTGCTTGGAAGGGAGCCGGGAATTGAATTTGATGACTTTTGTAAGATGGCTCTTCCAAGACTAGGGAGACTGGCAAAAGAACTTGAGGTACCGATTTTAATGGACATACAGCTTATGAAAAGTTGCGAGTACAGAGCTGATCACCACCCGATTCTTGCAGATATCAGGTGGCCAAGTTTTTTGAGGCACACAGAGTATATCTTTATGCTTCACAGGGAAAGTTACTATGAGCCGGAATATGAAGGTGACAACAGGCTTGAGATTGTGGTATCTGAGCTTCCCTATACAGATTTTTTTACCAGAACCATAGATGCCGGAAGGGCATTTTCGAAGGACTGATATTTTGAGGAATATAGAAAAACGTAATTGTATTTGCAAATATTTTTAAATGTTTAATGGTGTATAATTATCTAATAGAAACACTTTTTTAATTGCTTCTTAGGAGGAATTTATGAGTTCGGTATCTGATAATCTTAAAGAACAATTGGTGAGTGATTACTTCACTCCGAATATAAAGGCGGAGGTGATATTTGATACATTTCTTACGCCCTATATAGAAGGAATTGTAGAAAAAGGATTGGGGTTGCCAAAAGATAGTTTAACGCTTATAGCAAAAGAACTGTCAGTCGATGACAAGTCAGATTCTGAAGGTGATAAGGAGAGCAAGGAGGAACTGGCAGCTTTAACAGAGGAACAGTCTGGCAGTGACGAGAGAAGTCAGGAGAACAATAGAGGAAATAAAGTCGATTACGTTCTTGCAGATGAAGAAAATGTATACCTGGTTGAACTTAAGACATCAGAGAGCAGTATTACAAAAGAGCAGTTGGAAGTATATAAGAGAGCTTTAAAAAAGAACAGTCCTTCCAGTCCTACATTTGGAACTGTGTTGGGAGAGCGTTTAATTAAAATTCTGAGTAAAGATAGCCCAGGGTTTAATATAGAGATTTCAACCAATGCTGACGAATTAAGCGATAATACATTACGTGACTTATGGGATAAGATCTGTGAAAAACGTAAAAGATATGATCCGGATATGGACGAGGAAATATATAAAAGCTGGGATGAGACCGCCAAAAAGAGCATTATAGCCAAGAGCATGATCAAAAATTATGGCTGGCCCTGGAGAAAAAGCTACAGTTCCAGGAAATATCTCTTTTCTCTTGGAATGATCATTGACTATCTGGATGCCGGGAATAGGCTGTGGGAAAAAACAGTAAAGCTGGTTTATATTGTTCCCCGGAAGAAGCCTGATGAACAAAAGGGAAAAGAAGAGATAGAGATAAGCTATATTGAGCTGGTAAAGGATATTAAAACCGGATACTTAAGTGAACAGCAGGATGATATGGCAAAATGTATTGTAAAAGCTTTTGAAGAGATCTTTGAAAACAGTGTATGGAGAAAAATGGAATATGGTGAGGATTAAAATTCATCGCGGCTTCCACCAGATTGGCGGAAGCATAACTGAAATCTACACTGACAATACCCACATCTTTATCGACTTCGGCTCAGAGCTTAATGCCGAGACAGGAAAGTCTACAGATGACAAAATGGTGGACATGATGAAGGGGGCCAAGTGTGATGCAGTTCTTTTTACCCATTACCATGGTGATCATGTGGGGCTTATTGATAAGCTTCCGGAAAAGGATGTTGACGGCAAGATCATAAAGATTGGTATGGGAGTCACGGCCAGGAAGGTTCTTGATACAATCCATAAAACCCTGCTGGGATTTGATGACATCAGCGATGAGGAGAGGGCATTTCATGAGAACTACCGCCAAATACTGAACGATGACCGTCGAAAACTGGATATAGTTAATGGACAGGAGTTCGAAATCGGGGATTTTTTAATCACTCCTGTTATGGTCGATCATTCCGCTTATGATGCATATCTCTTCGTGATCGAATCCAAGACTGACCACAAGGTGATAGTTCATACCGGAGATTTCCGCACTCATGGGAGGCTTGGGGAGAATCTCTTTGAAAATGTGAAAAGAGCTATCGGCGACAGGAACGCTGACGTGCTCATTTCAGAAGGAACCATGATGAGCCGCCTGGATGAGAAGATAAGGACTGAGAAAGAGATGCAGGCAAAAGCCTATGAACTCCTGAAGAAATCCGAGAATAAGTACGCATTCCTGATCTGTTCATCAACCAATATGGAGAGCCTTGCTTCTTTTGCCAATGCAGCTAAAGATATTAAGGACGAAGAAGGGAAGATTCGTAAGTTCTATGTAAATTCCTATGTTATGGAGCAGCTTAAGATATACAGGGACAGCGCAGGAAAGGATAAAGATACCGGAGAGTTAAACTGGGACTTTACCTTTTTCAATGCCAATGCGTTGGAAGGAATGAATTTCTGGAATCCCAAACTGAACATGACCCAGATGGAATACATGGAGAAGCATGGCTTTGTGATGCTCATCGGCACTTCAGAAGGTTATATGAAGAGAATCAAATATTTTAAAGATAAGGGATATGATCCACTGCTGATTTATTCCATGTGGGATGGTTATGTAAATAAAGATGAGTATCCAAGCACCTACGATGTGAAGCTTGGAGGACTGTATCATGGCTGGAATAAGGGCAGAGTTTCTGATCTTCATACCAGCGGGCATGCGACTGCAGAAGACATCAGGAAGATGATACTGACAGTCAGGCCTACTAAATACATAATTCCAATCCATACTGAAAACGCCGGAAAGTTCCACGAACTTAACCTTGGTGAGCTGGATAGTATTGTCTGTGATAAAAAAGATGGGGACATCTTTGAAATTTAGGAGTCGATTGGCAACAGTAGCTCCTGTATTTTGCGTAAGGAGGATAGGTGGCGACATACGTAATAAGTGATATTCACGGTGAATACGAGAAGTTTGAGAATCTTTTGAAAAAGATTTGTCTTAAGGATGAAGATACTTTGTATATTCTTGGGGATATTCTGGACAGAGGGCCACATCCTATAAAAACTCTTTTGAAGATCATGGAAATGCCCAATGTCATCTGCATTGTTGGAAACCATGAACTTATGGCTATCGATTGCCTGAAGTTTTTAATCCGGGAAATAACGGATCAAAGCATTGATAGCCTGGATACCGAGATGCTTGATAATCTTGTAACCTGGCAGTATAACGGTAGCAAGTCTACAATTGATGAATTCAGGGCTCTTTCTCCTGAGAGAAGGCAGGATGTGGTAGATTTTCTTGGAGAATTCCTGATCTATGAAGAGGTAAAAGTGGGTGGCAAAGATTTTCTTTTAGTACATGCTGGTCTTGGTAATTTCTCTCCGGAAAAAGAGATGGAGGACTATAGCCTTCATGATCTGATCTGGGAACGGGCAGATTATGGAATTAAGTATTTTGAAGATAAGTATGTTGTAAGCGGTCATACGCCAACGCAGCTTATTGAGGAAAATCCACGCCCCGGTTATATTTATAAGGCAAATAATCATATAGCAATCGACTGCGGAGCACATCACCCAAATGGGCGTCTTGCAGCGATTTGCCTGGATACTATGGAAGAGTTTTATGTGTGAATCTGAATAGGAAAAATGGTTTTATTTTATTATTTTTTTATTGGAATCTTGACGATTTATAGTAAATAATTATATTGTAGCGTTTTGTCTGTTCATTTAAGATGGGAGAATACTATGAATCTTCAAGAAAAGCATACGTACGAGAGTAACCTGTTGGCATTTAAGCTTGCCTGCGTTATTCAGGCGTTTGAGATTCTTTCAACAATCCTTTATCAGGCTGACAGAGTGGGATGGTTTAATACCACGGCGATGCTGATAATGCAATGCCTGATACTGGCAGTGTTTATCTTTAGTTTTATAAGGTTTAGTCGTGATCAGAAGGGCAAGTATCTCATTATGGGATGCATGGCTGCGGGATATCTGGTAGTTATGCTGGGATCTGTTCATGTGCCGTATATGTGGGCTTTTGGACCGGGACTTCTTATGATGGTGCTGCTATATGCGGATCCAATGCTGACAAATCTCATATCTGGCATTGTGGCAGCAATTAATCTTTTATACCTCCCGCTTTTCTTTACATATTCTGTAGAGGCCTCGGCCAGAAAAAACATGGTCATGACTGATGCAGTATTCTCAATATTGTTGGCTCTGATGGCGGTTTTCTATGTGAGGCTTAACCACAAGCAAAACAAAGAGACAATCGAGGAGATTCAGGAGGCTGCAAAGAAACAGCAGGAGGATGCGGAAGTTATCCGTTCCATCGGCGCGCAGATCGGGCAAAAGCTTGAGGATGCCAATGAAGCTATGGAGTCCTTGTCCAAAAAAGTTTCTTCCAGCGCTGATTCTGCTGAGGAAATTTCCCAGTCCGTGACACTTACAGCCGAGTCCATCCAGACTCAGACAGAGATGAATTCCAACATCACAAGTGCGCTGGAGGAAATCGCAAACCAGTCCAATGAAATGAGGAATAACTCAAATGAGGTAACTTCTCAGATAAATGAAGGCAACAACCTGGTAAAAGAGCTGAATGCCAAGTCAAAAGAAGCTTCCGAGATAAATGCAGAGACAGCCGAAATGACAGCGAATCTCCAGCATTCAGCCGGGACCGTAAAAGAAATCGTGGATACAATTCTGAGTATTTCCGGTCAGACCAATCTTTTGGCACTGAATGCTTCCATAGAGGCTGCAAGAGCGGGAGATGCCGGAAAAGGCTTTGCCGTTGTTGCGGATGAGATAAGGGCTCTTTCCGAGCATACTAAGGAGTCGGCAGAACAGATAGCGACCACCATCGAGGACCTTATAGGAAAAGTAAATACGGCTTCAAGGAATATGGAAAAGAGCGTGGAATCTGCGCAGCAACAGGGTGAAATTATTGCTGAGACCGGAGAAAAATTCGAAGTTATCCTTGAGAAAGTATCCGAACTCACCTCAAGAGCAGCTATGATATCAGACAATGTTGATGCCTGTGTTGAGGCAAATACCAAAGTTATGGATGCTATAAGCAACTTGTCCGCTACATCTCAGGAGGTTGCTGCTTCCTCTCAGTCAAGTATAGAAATAAGCCGCGCCTGCGAAGATGATATGAAGACCACTAATGAGATACTTCAGGAGATTCTCGCCATCAGCAGAAGAGAAATCTAAACTATAATGTTCTCACGAAAACCGCAGTACATGCGTGTTTCTGATTATTCATCCATGAATACATAACAGCTTGAATTAAACATTCAAGCTGTTATAATAGTGCTTAATACGGGAAAAATGAGCAGTTGTGAAGGCTTTAAAGTTGCCCGTCTTTTATGACACACATATGACACGGAGAAAGAGCAATGGACTTCAGCACCAGAAGCAACAAAGATGAGCTTAAAAATGAAATAAAAAGCATTGTGGATCTTATCCTTTCGGATTACGAAAAGGGTAGGGATGTGGATCAGATGGATGTCTTTAACCAGCCGGACAGAGATGCGGTAAAAGATATCGTGGTAAAGCTTTTGAGGATTCTTTATCCTGGTTATTCAAGAGATAAGATTTATAAGAGCTACAATGATAACAACAGGATTGCTATTGTAATAGAAGATGTTATCTACAATATGCAGAAGCAGATAGCAATTGCTTTTCATCACAGCCCTGACTACAGCAATGCCAGCGATGAGACACTAGACTGCGGTGCCAGGTGCATAACCCACGAATTTTTCAAACAGATTCCCAAGATCAGGGAATACATTGATACCGACCTGCAGGCCTGCTATGACGGCGATCCGGCTGCTTACAGCAAGGGAGAGATTATTCTTTCATATCCGGGGCTTTTGGCTACGTCCATAAACAGAATAGCCCACGAGTTATACCTTCTCAAGGTGCCGCTTATTCCCAGAATGATGACGGAATATGCTCACAGCAGAACCGGAATTGATATTCATCCCGGTGCTACCATAGGTAAGTACCTGATGATCGACCATGGAACCGGCATAGTTATAGGTGAGACATCTATTATCGGTGATCACGTCAAGATATATCAGGGAGTTACCATCGGAGGCCTTTCCACGAGAGGCGGCCAGGCACTTAAGGGTGTAAAAAGACATCCTACTATAGGAAACAACGTTACCATTTACGCCGGAGCATCCATCCTCGGCGGACAGACTGTAATAGGTGAGGACTCTGTCATAGGAGCTAACGCCTTCATCACGGAATCTGTTCCCGCCGGCAGCAGGATAAGCATGCAGAAATAACGTATTAAATAAATTCACAGCTGGAAAAGATATTATTAACAGCTGCCATATATTCACCTTTACTGCGAGATTTGCGTATGGCTTTTACGCACTTCTCGCTGTTTTTAAAATGAACATGAAGAAATGCCCAGTGCTCAAGCAGCTTATAGATCACATTTCTCTCTTCCGGGATGAATTCTTCATATCCGGCGTAAAGTCTTTCAAGATACTCTTTTAGTTCAGAGGCGGATAGAGGATTTCCGCCGCACAATTCCCGCACCAGAGCAGGATTGGAAAGAAGCCCCCTTCCTATCATTACGGACGAAGTACTCAAATCGCCCCGGAGCATTTCCATGGACTGTTCGTTAACAACATCCCCGTTGTAGCAGATGTCTGCCTTTCCGCCGCATCTTAGATATTCTGAAACAGCCTCTTTATAAGCCTCAATTCTGGGGGTGCCGCGATAGAAATCCTCCCGGACTCTCGCGTGTATTGTGAGCTCGCATGCCGGATATCTGGCATAAATCCTCATAAGCTCTTCAGATTCTTTTTCCTCGGTAAAGCCAAGCCTTGTCTTCAGAGATATTCTTATCTCATCTCCGATCCCATCAAATATTTCCCATAACATCCTGTCCAGATGATCGGTATCCGTTAAAAGACCCGAGCCCTTGTGCCTGTTTGTTACAGTGGCAGCGGGACAGCCCAGATTAAGATTGACTTCGTTATAGCCCAAAGAAGCCATCTGTCTGGCGGCCCATATAAAAGTATCTGAATTTCCTGCCATTATCTGAGGGACAATTTCATTATGATAGTCCTCAAAATTTTTAATGAACTCCGGCAGAACATCTCTCTTTTCCCTCTTTTTGAAATGATAGTTATCTGTCGCGGTGACAAAAGGTGTGTAGTACTTATTGATATTTTCCCCGAACATTTTTTTATGGGTATTTCTGAGCGGATATAGTGTAATCCCCTCCATTGGGGCGAAAGAATATTTCATTGCTATAAAAGATCTCCTCAGTTTATACAGATTTAATAAAATTTTATCATTTTGAACACATTTGGAGTATAATCTATTTAGTGTGAATGCACTACATTAATTTAACAGAAGGAATGGGGAAAAACATGAGTCAGGAAAAGATTGACGCTTATAAGAAAGAAAAATCAGAGCGTAAAGAAAGAATTGCAAAGCAGAAAAAGAGAAACAAGATTCTTAAGATTTCAGGTTGCATTGTTGCTGTAGCTATAGTTGCTACAATCGTCGGTGTAGTTCTTTGGAATAACTTCGGATCATCCAAAACAGAAGCTGCAGAAGGTGCTTCTACTGAGATTTCAGCCGAGCTTACGGAAGAATTAGACGCAGCAACAGAAGCTTCATCAGCTGAGTAATGCGACTATTGTTTTTTCAAGACCCTTTGCGGAGCTTTAAATAGTTCCCCGGGGGTCTTTTTTTATTTCACCTATTAATATTTGAGAAATAAAAGCCGATAAAAAGAATGATAGAAGTATGATTCTTGATTTCAAAGATAATCTATAGTACATGGACGTACGAGGAAACATAAAACAGGTTCGGTTAGGACAAGGGATGTCAAAAGAACCTGAGCGTTGGATATTCAAAAACAAATCCGGAGGTACATGTGCTATGATGAGATCTCTTTGGTCGGCTGTTTCGGGCCTTAATACCCATCAGATGGAAATGGATGTCATTGGCAACAATATTGCCAATGTTAATACAACTTCATACAAGTCCCAGAGTACAGGCTTTAAGGACATCATGTACCAGACATTAAAGAGCGGATCGGCAGGAGGAGCCAACTTTGGCTCAACAAATGCTACTCAGGTGGGACTGGGATCCAAAGTTGGATCCATTTTTACCAATATTACAGCACAAGGCTCAGCTGTGAGTACCGGAAATGCACTGGATCTTATGATAACAGGGGACACCTTCTTTATTGTAAGTCCTGACAATCAGGCCGGCACCCTCAACTATTCCCGTGACGGAGGCTTTACTGTAGATGCGGAAGGCATGCTGGTTACAAGAAACGACGGCTATTATGTTATGGGCGTTCGGGGGGAGGATGAGATTGGCGGCGCAGTGCAGAATCTTCTCGTAGTTGACAGGCGTAAGATAGACTGGAATGAAGACGGCAAAATCGGTGACAACGAAAACCTTGATTATGTTCTGGGAGAGGCCACATCTAAGGCTCATCTCAAGGGCAATATAGATAAAGACGACACTAATCTCAAAGAGGGGCTTAATGTAACACTGTCGGTTTTTGGTAAAGACGGAAAAGAATACAATATCAGATTTCAGTTCACTGACAACGGCGATGATGATGAATCCACCTACAAGCTTACCATTAATAAAATTACCGATGAGAATGGCAATGAAATAAAAACCAATAATGCGGATGAGCTTCTTCTTACCTATGATAAACATGACGGCACTCTTTCCACCATAACCGTTAACGGTACCAAAGCCGCCAATGTCACGAATCACCGCTTCTCCTTCAGCGGGGAAGCCAAAGAAATCGGACCTATCGATATCGATTTTTCCCATACTTCCAATTACGGAAGCGTTATGAAGGGGCACTATTCAACAGTGAATGCCTATGCGGGAGATACTGAAGGTCAGAGCAAGGGATACGCAAGAGGGCTTCTCACCAGCCTGTCTTTTACCAGTGATGGTTCCATATACGGGTTGTATTCCAATGGACAGGCGATAAAAAAAGGTCAGATTGCCGTTGCAGAGTTCACTAATCCCATGGGACTTGAAAAGGTAGGGGACAACCTATATGCAGCTTCCCTTAATTCGGGACAGGCGCGTAATATAAATATCGCTGAGACCGGTGGCTATATTTCCTCCGGCGTTCTGGAGGGCAGTAACGTTGATCTGTCAAAAGAGTTCACAGACATGATAACAACGCAGAGAGGATTTCAGGCAAACAGCAAGGTTATCACCACCTCTGATGAGATGCTTCAGCTGCTGAAAGCTTTGAAGAGATAACGAAATATAGTACAAAAACGGAAACTATAAAATTTTTATAAACTGAATGAAATTTTGATACGTAGAGCCGGAGCGACCTCTGGCTCTTTTTTGCTAGAAACTATGTTTTTTTTGTGAAAAAGAGGTTGTATTTGCTATTGGAAAATAGTATATTCTAGATACACGGCAAAAATAATCTTAACTTAACGAAATTAAATTTAAGTTAATATGAGTTAAGATTCATAACAAGATTAAAGGCAAAGCCATTGAAAAATGGTGACGCAAAGCTACAGGGTCTTAATCACAGAGGTGTGACAGACAGCCAGTTGCTGGCATCAGGAGGATGCCATGAAATTGGCCGAACTGTTAAACAAATGCAGGCGGCTTATTTTTTTGTTAATCACTAAAGTACATTGTTAGTTCAAGGATGAACGAACGACATTGGTAATGACGTTACAGTACAGGGAGTAGATATTTGACAGCAGTTGGATCGGCTTTGCATAAGCCTTTTGCTAAGGAGAAGCGAGGGTGTTATGCACAGAAAACGCAGTTTGGTGCAGAATGCCCGTTTTCGCTGCTTTTTGCATGTAAAGTATTTTCCAAAATTGTTTTTCTTTATATAAAGGAAGCTTTTACAGATGGCAGAAATAAATCTTAAAAAGCTTAGCAGAGCAGAACTTCTGGAAATGATGATCAATTTTTCAGAGGAAGCGGAAGCCGCTAAGCAGCACGAATTACAGTTAAGGGAAGAACTGGAAAAAGAAAAACTTCAGCTTCAGCATGAAATGGCAGAAGAAAGAGCAGCAATGCTTAAGAACTTTGACGAAGAAAAAGCAGAGATGAGAGTCAAGTTCAATGAACAAAAGGCTGCCATGCAGGAGAAGTTTGAGAAGGATATAAACGGACTTAAGGCGCGACTTGCAAGAGAAAAGGCAGAGATGAAACAGCAGGTCGACGATGCCATGAGTAAAATAGAAAATTCTCAGTCACTGGCGGAGGCATCAATACAGCTTGGAGGCATTATGGAGGCGGCTCAGAAGGCAGCTGACATATATGTTGAAAACCTTAAGAAAAATGCCACAAAAGAATATAACGAACTCCTTAAGGAAATAGAGGAGAGTAGGGCCAGAATCAAGCAGGCAGAAGAAGAACAGATGAAAAATATAGCCCAAAAGGCCGCAGAAACTGAGGAAAAGCCCAAGAAGCGCACGAGAAAGAAAAAGGATGAATGAAGAGCAGAACGTAAAGCCTTCCATTGATCAGCTTCGGAAGGAACTTAAGAGAGTAAACAACAAAAAAGAATATCGAATAGTCCTTAGAAATACAATTTTTGTAATAGTTGTTGTGGCTGCCCTGGCAGTACTGATCTCCAGCTTTTTTGTAACGGTTTTGAAGGTTACCGGAGACAGCATGACACCTACACTTGAGACAGGTCAGATAGTTATAGCACAGAACAGTTCAAGCTTTGAATCGGGGGATCTGCTTGCTTTCTACTATAACAACAAGGTGCTTGTTAAAAGAGTTATAGGCTCACCCGGAGATTGGGTAACAATTGATGAGCAGGGAAATGTTCAGGTAAACGGCGTGGTTCTGGATGAACCTTATACCACGGACAAGAGCCTTGAACCTACAGATATCACTTTTCCTTATCAGGTGCCTGAGAACAGATGGTTTGTCCTTGGAGATCACAGAAGCGTTTCCATTGATTCAAGATCCACTGTGGTAGGCTGTGTGACCAAGGAACAGCTAATTGGGAAGGTAATGTTCAGAGTATTTCCGTTTAATGTATTCGGGGGACTTTGATAGTAACAGTTGTAATTGATTATTAGGGGTATGGTAAGATGCGCAAAGTCGATGAAAATCGCGCAGTAAACTACATAAAGAAGCATCGTAGCTTCAAAATCTGGCTTGCCTTTGCTTTATGCGTGTCAGTGCTTACGGGAACTCTTACTTTATATGTTCTCAACAAGCCTGCAACGGCAATGACAGAGGAAGGAGCCAATCAGATCGGTCTTGTTCTTGAAACAGCAGACAGTGCTTTCGAACAGGAACTCATAGACCAGATGAACGATGGCGAAGATCCTGACAGTGCTAATTCATCTTTAGATTCTTCCGAGGAATCAAACGGGGACGATTCCGGTGAAGGAGAGTCTATTATTTGGGAGGATATTATAGAAGAAATACCTAAAGAGGAAGCCGATGCGGATGAGTCCGGTGCGGTTTCCTCCGCGGATTCTTCGGATGAGGAGGCTGCTTTGGAGAGCTCTTTGGAAGATGCAGCAGCCGAAGCTTCTTCAGAGGATAACGCAGATGCGGCTTCATCAGCATCATCGGATGCTTCTGTAGATGACAGCAGCTCCGAGGGCAGCAGCACAGAAAAGAAAGAACATAAAGAAATTAAGAACGTTCTTTTAACAGCAAACTTCCTTGACGGAGAGGGAAATGCGATAGCAGAGTCCGAGACTTACGTTGTGGAATCAGATGCAAACCTTTCGCAGGATTATAAGACCATCGAAGACTTCTTTTATATGAATGCAACTCTTGATGGCGAAAAGATAGTAGCTCTCAGCTCGAAGACTGAGACAGTGGAAACAGAAGAGGAAGAAGCTTCTGCCACAGAGACCTCATCAGATGAGGCTGGCGCTTCTTCAGCAAATGAAGACGAGGAAGGAAACACCTCGGAATATGTCTACTACGAGGCACAAAGAGCTGACGGCAGTACCTTCGAGATCAGAGAAGATGCAACAATTACTTTTAACTATTTGGCAGCAAATACAACCGAGAATTTTACTTTCAAAAACAATGAAGTAACAGTAGAAGTAAAGCTCTCCAATCCAAAGGTAATACCTGCAGGAACCGAACTTAAGGTTACGACAGTAGATAAAAAGACAGAGGGCTATAACTACGACGCTTATATAGATGCTCTTAACGAAAATGCTGAGGAAATAGCCAAGGCGAACAACGATGCCAATACTCAGAAATACGACGAGGACAATACGGTTCTCTTTGACATCGCCTTCTTGCTGGGAGATGTGGAGTACGAGCCTAAGGACGGAACGGTATCAGTTTCAATCAGGTTCAATAATAATCAGATATCTGAGGGACTTGGTACTCAGGAATCCGAGGAAGTTGCAATCGTACATCTTCCTGTTTCTGAAGAAGTAATGCAGGATGTAAACGCCACCAGTGAGGCGACGGATATTTCAGCAAAGGATGTTTCGGTTGAAGTACTCACTGAGAGTAAGGTTGATCTAAGTACCAACACTGATGTGGTTTCTTTTGAAACTGATTCCTTCTCGGTATACGGAGCCATAAGATACCAGTCAGCTACTTCCTGGGAAGGCTCGGAGAGCTACGGCGCAAGACAGATAGTCAACATGCTGGGCGACGCTACACTCTTTGGTGTTGTTGCTAACGAATATGACGGATATGGCAATCACAGCGAAGCGAACGTTGCTGTGGGCAAGATATATAATGTTCAGAACTTTACCATCGGAAACTCCACGAAGGTTTACAACGAACTCGATTCCTTCAAGATCACAGTAACCAAGACGGTTTCCGGATCACCCAAGCAGGGAACCTTCTACTTCGCTCTTTTCGCAGATGAGAAGGCCAACCAGAAGGTTTACGGCAGTGATTTCAAGATAACAACCGATTACTCGGGAGTTGGAACTTATCAGTACGATATCACTGATATCATGAACAAGACCTCCTTCAGCCATATATATGTATATGAGCTTGACGGAGAAAACGGAAAAGCTCTTCTTAACGGCGATACGGTAGGTAACTACACTGTTACATACGGAACCTCATCCTTTGACGGAGTAAGTGATTCAGTCAGCTTCTTTAGTGACAACTACATCTATGATTTGAACGGTCACAATCCGGCAAATATACTTCAGCAGGTTCCGGGAACAGCGGTTTACTTTAAAAACGGAGAGAGCTCCTATGCGGGAGTTACCTACAACGGATCTGGCTACAAGACAGATGTTTACTCCGGAAGCTTCCCGGTAAATATCTCGGATATGATCACTAACGCAGAGATGGTTTCTCAGAAACTCGCTTATGCAAAGAGCACAAACGATGTACTGGTAGTTAATTTAGTTGCTACCAATTACGGCAACCTTAAGGATGATCTTACAAATCTCTATTTTGAGTCATTCATGGGAGATCTGCCTGACGGATACGCTGTAAATACCGGATTTAGCATCGGTGAGGATACACTTCTTCTGATAAATGTGGATCTTTCAAATGCTCCTAATTATACATTTGAAAAGTTTACCGTTAACGGTGAAGGAACAGGAGACTGGAGCAAGATTGCCAACCAGATAGTGCTCAATCCTATAAAAAGAAATTACAACGGTGACTTCGTTCCCTATGACGGAAAGTTCACAGCAAACATCATGTCAGGTGCCATGATCGCACCTAAGGCCGAAGTTACTCTGACAGGCTCATACAGTGGAACGGTTATTGCCGACAAAGTAAACAAACAGTGTGAGATTCACAAGATTACAGTCAGACGTTTCCTTGAGGCACAGGCAAATGTTGATGTTTACAACACCAGTTCAAACGCTGAGATAATCAAGATTTCAGCTGACAAGTATGTGGACAGTAAGCTGGCAACAGCTGCTCATACAGGTAAGTTCGCATTTACCCTTGGAATGTATGATCCCGTAGAAAAGAGATGGAAGCAGCTTGATACAAACATCAGAAATGAAGCTTCCAAGATAAACATAGATCTTTATCCCGAAAAACTGGGAATGGTCTATGGGGATGGCAGCACAGCTGACAACCAGAAGGAACATACCTATTACTTCTCACTTTCGGAAAATGATCCCGAAACAACGGAGTATAAGATTGATTCAAGCATAATACTTATCAAGATCAAGTATTACAAGGGCGGTGAGGAACAGCCGCTGTACTACAGAGTTACAGGAACCGAGGGCTGGGACAACTTCCTTAACGGAACCACCAAGTATTTTGATGATTCACACAGAATAAGGTCCTCCAATGACTATGAGGCAATGCAAAAAGTAGCCTTCTTCAATACATCTGCAGAGACGGTTGATGTAGAGGTTACGAAGGCATGGATACTGAACGGAAGAGACGAAAGCGAGCTTCCTAAGCACGCTAAGGACGTAGTACTTACTCTTTATCAGACTTCTTCCGGAGAGACAGTCAAGGTTGATCAGGAACCGGAGATTGTAAGAGAAAAGAATCCTTCAGTAGACGGAGCTGACTTTACCTGGAAGTATACCTGGACTAAGCTTCCAAGGTTCGATAAAAACGGCAACCGCATAACCTACACGGTTGCAGAGACCACCGGAGTTGACAAGTTTAAGACAGATGTTCCGGAAACAAGTCCGAAGCTTGTGGTATTCACCACAGAGGGTGAGTACAAGAATAAAGAAACCGGCTCAACCTACCTGGGAAGAGCAACAGTTACAAATAAGGGTGTTTCTTTGAAGCTTCAGATGCACAAGTACCTTGATAATCAGGAGCCATTCGAGAAATTTGATTTCATCATTAAAGAAGTCTGCTACGATGGTAGCAAATATAAATGGATGCAGTTTGACTCAAATGCATTCACAAACAACGGCAGTGACCTTAGCTACACACTTGATCCTGCGGTATGGAGAATGAGCGCGGGCAATACTTATTACTTCAGAGTTATCGAATCCATGTTTGATTGGGACAACAATAAAAACAACCCGGAAAATTCTGCGGCATACCGCAATTACAAGCGTGACTACGGAGCCATTCTGGTAAAGGTTGATTACCGCAGCGAAGACGACATTGATATCAGTTACTATAAAGTCGGAAGAGATGTGGCAAAGATCCTTGAAAATAACTGCATCAAGATCAAGGATTACTGCACGACAGATAATGAGGTAACAGGTGATAAGGTCGCTTTCTATAACTCAACGACAGATAACATCACCATAAGAGTAACAAAGGTATGGGATGAGCTTGTGGGAAGAGCCAAGAATGACAAGGCGGTTGCCGACAGCATCTGGGATGTGAAGATTGTTCTTGAGAGAAGCGAAGACGGAATCAACTGGGAATACGCCGATGAGTACACCATCAAGACACCAAAAATCTGGCAGGACTATGAGGGCGCTGACTTTAAGGGTGAACTCAATGATTACCCTGAGGATTGGACCTACGATGCTGAAGAAGGAGGTTATGTCTCTAAGACAATTACCTTCCCAAGCATGAGCCTTAAGTACCAGTACAGAGTAAGAGAGTATTATGTGGATGAATCCGGAAATGCCACAGAGCTTACTAAGGGCGGTGCGGTTGTAAACGGCTTCAAGCTTGAAAGCATCGGAACAAAGGTTGATTCTGCGGGAAATATGGACTTCACGGTTCATAATACTCCTTACATTCAGATTTATAAGTGCTGGAAATTTAACGGTGAAGAAGTAAGCTACGAAGATACAGCGGATTATCAGCCTGTATATGTTAAGCTCTACAGGAACTACCGAGCTGACAAAACTTATGTTCAGATGACCAAAGATCAGCTCCTTGCAGGAAACAGCAATGCAATTGTTCACGAAACTGCAGAAAACGGAGCTATAATCGAGCTCAATTACAATAATGGATGGTATGCTGAGTTTGCCCTGGACAGAAAACAGGACAACGAGGATTGGGAGACACATGTTTACCAATATGTTTATCTCATAAAAGAGTGCGATGAAAACGGTAATGATTTGGCTGATTCACCGTACATAACCTACGGCAGCATTAACATCAACAACGTAACAAGAACCTCTGCGGATTACAACTGGGATCGAGGCTTTAAGAACAAGACAAAATCTGATGAAACCCATTGGGAAGATGTGTGGGTATCAGGAAACAACTACCCTGTATGTATCCTCAATGTGACCAACAACAGAGGCACCAATGTTCTTCCCGAATCAGGAGGAATCGGTGATAATCCCTTCAAAGCAGTGGGAACGGCACTACTGATCATTGCAGTACTTGGCGGCGCAGCCTGCATTCTCTTTGGACGCCGCAAAAAAGCACAGTTTTTGAAGCGCAAGTCGCTTTGAAATAGAAACAGTAAATAATGACAAGATTCAAAAAGGAGAGGAATTGGAAATGAAAGGAATTAAGAAACTTATTATTTCACTGCTTGCACTTGTAATGGTATTGGGTGCAAGCGTAACAGCTTTCGCTGCCGGAAACGGTAAGATTGAAATCGGAAATGCCAGAAAAGGCCAGGAGTACAACGCTTATCGTGTATTTGATTTCACAGCAGCAGATGAGAAGATGGAAGAAGGTGTTTACACTCTTTCAGCAAAGTTTGCAGGTTTAGAGAACTACACATACAAGTACAAAGATAATGGTGAGGACAAGGAAGTTAAGATGACATCCTTTTTCACAATCGGTGACAAGGGCATTCTTAACACAGAGGGCCTTAAGACAGAGTCTGACGCAGCTCTTTTCGGAAAGGCAGTTCTTGCTTACGCAAAGGCAAACGATATTGCTGCAGATGCTACAAAGGCTACAGAAGCAGGTACAGGCGACGATAATGATGCAGAGGTTGTTGTTACTCTTGACGGCCTTGAGTATGGTTACTATGTAGTTGATTCTTCACTGGGAACAGCAGTTGCAATTGATACAACACATCCTGTAGCTCCTATTAAGGAAAAGAACGACGTTCCAAGCCTTGACAAGTCTATCACTGGTAAGTCTAATGCAGATAAGACCTACGAAGATACAACAGGAAACAATGCACAGATCGGTGATATAATCTCTTTCGAAATCGTTGTTGACCTCAAGAAGGGTGGTAAAAACTACAAGATCGTCGATGAGATGACAAAGGGTCTTACATTCAGCGAGATTAAAGAAGTAAAAGATTCAAAGGGAAATGTTTATCCTTACGAAGTAGTAATAACATATCGTGACGATGAAAAGAAAGATGCAAGCGGATTTGAGATGAGCTTTGCAGAGCCTGCAGAGGATGCAACAGTAACAGTTTCTTATACAGCAGTAGTAAATGCAAACGCAGAGATCAGTGATGCATCAAATGTCAATAAGGCATATCTTGAGTATGGTAACACAGTAACACCTACAGTTGAGACTATAACAAAGACATATCCTTTAGTTCTTAAGAAGGTTGTTGGCAATACAGATACAGTTCTTGCAGGCGCTAAGTTTGAAGTTTACAGACAGGTTGACGGAGTACAGGTTAGATTCACAAAGGTTAGCGACACAGAGTATACAGTAAATCCTAACGCTGACGATGAAACAGCTGTTACTGAGATCGTTACAGTTGCAACAACTCCTATAACAATCAACGGTCTTGATGCAGCTACCTATGTACTTGTTGAGACAGAGGCTCCTACAGGTTACAACCGTATTTCAGATACAGCTACAATTAAGTCAGGTGAAAATAAGGAAGAGCTTCAGCATGCTCGTGCAGTAGTTATTTCAGAGTCTTCAACAGTATCAGCACCTACAATAGAAACAGTTGCTAACTTCTCAGGTTCACTTCTTCCTTCAACAGGTGGTGTTGGTGTGTATGTATTCTACATCCTCGGTGGAATCCTTATCGCTGCCGGTGTTGCATATTTCGTTCTTCGCAGAATGAAGAATGCTGACTGATTTGGTGTTAAATCTTATTGGGTGAGTAAGAATAAAATTTGAATCTTGTTTCTTATATGAAACATCTGTATATTCCGAGGAGCCAAGATAAGGCTCTTCGGAATACAGATTTGATTCAGAATCTTTTTCGGGATTTCAAATAATGGACAGTAAAAAAATTAAAAAAAAGCTGCCGAATATAATATTCGGACTCATATTCTTGGTTGGCGTAGCTGTTCTCTTATACCCATCCGTAAGTAATTATATAAATTCCAAGCACCAGAGCAGAGCAATTTCCAATTACGAAGAATTGCTTAATACTATTACAGAAGAAGATTACAGCAAGTTTTGGCAGGAAGCCTACAGATACAATGAGGAACTTGTCACAAAGCCTCTGAGCTTTAATCTTTCAGAGGAAGAAAAAGCAGAATACAAGAAGATTCTTGATCCTACAGGGACAGGAATCATGGGCTATATAGAAATTGAGAATATAGGTGTAAATCTGCCGATATATCACGGAACTGAAGAATCGGTTCTTCAGGTGGGAATCGGACATCTGGAAGGGACATCCTTTCCAACAGGTACAACGAGTACTCATGCAGTGCTATCGGGACACAGGGGACTTCCCTCGTCCAAGCTTTTTTCAGACTTAGACCAGATGATAGTGGGAGACATGTTTTTACTCCATATCATGGATCAGACTTTCGCTTATCAGGTCGATAATATCAGTATTGTATTGCCGGAAGAGGCCAATTCTCTTTCGATAATAAATGACAAAGAATATGTCACGCTGGTGACCTGTACACCCTATGGTGTCAATACTCACAGGCTCCTCGTAAGAGCAAAGCGTGTTGATTATAATGAAGAGGTAAGACTTATTGTGCCGGCAGATGCCACCAGGTACGGAGCGCTGATGGTAGCTCCTTTTATCGGGGCACCTATGCTGGTTGTGGTAGTTATAGTTTATCTGGTACTGACTTCGAAGTGGTACCGGAACAGAAGGAAAAAGAATGAAAAGACCGGGAAATAATATATTTATCAGAATATCGGTTGCGATCATGGGGATAATGCTGGCTACGCTGGCGACTCCTTCTATGAGCTCAATGGCTGCCGGGAATATTGATGTATCTCGTCAGGGAAGCCTTACGGTTACTCACTACTCGGTGGATGATGAGCTTCTTAAGGATGTTCATTCCAGCATTTACAGGATAGCTTCAGTGGATGAAGCTGGTCAGTATACCAAGCTTTCGCCCTTTGACAGTAAGGATGCTTTTCCTGTGGAGGATATCAATGCCATCACCAAACAGCAGGAATGGGACGATTGTCTGGAACCTGCCAAGGAGTATATAAAAGAGCATGGGGTAAAAGCCTATGCCAGCGGAGTTTCTGACAAGGACGGAAAAACAATATACAGTAACCTGGACCTTGGAATATATCTTGTGTTAAGCAATCCCATAAAGATTGGCAATTTTAAGCACGAATTTATTGATTTCTTTGTAGCAGTACCGAATCTTGAAGAGGATGTAAACGGTAAGAAGTTTTACAATTATAATGTGTCAGCTTCTCCGAAGCGATCCAAGGTAGATGTTACAGAGATAAAAGAGTATTCAGTACATAAGAGATGGAGCGACAGCGGATATTCAGAGAACCGTCCATCATCAATTACTATTAAGATATACTGCGACGATGAAATCTATGAGACAGTGACCTTGAATTCATCAAACAGCTGGTCCTACAGCTGGAAATATGAGGCTGGACATAAGTGGAAACTGGTGGAAACATCTACCGGTAATAATTATACTGCAAGTTACACTTCCAACGGATATGAATTTATTTTTACCAACACCTATAATCCACCGACTACACCTACACCGGATGAACCTACACCGGAGGATACACCTACACCGGATGAGCCGTCGATTCCTGATCTTCCGGAAGTTTTGGGAGCAATCAGAGATCTGCCGGAGGTATTGGGAGCCAGGAGGCTTCCCCAGACAGGCCTTTTGTGGTGGCCGGTTCCGATACTTGTGATCCTTGGTATTTGGCTTATTTTCAAAGGAATCCGCAAGAACGTAGAGAACTAAGAGTTACTGTTCGGAAATATATGATTCAGGATTGAGAGTGTGAGCAAAAGGAGTTGTGATATATGAAAAAACTCTCGGGATATATTTACATAATAATGGGCGCGGCTCTTTTGCTGCTGGCAGTTCTTATAGTGAGGAGTAATCTCAACGAAAGCACTGAGGCAGGAGAGGCTTCAGAGGAACTTCTTACTGAAGTAATCAAGCAGGTTCCAAGTGTGGTTATGGCCTATGATGAAACCGGGGATATGCCGGTTATTGATGTGGATGGTCGTAGCTTTGTGGGAACCGTTCAGATTCCCAGTCTTGGACTTCTTTTACCAATTCAGAACGAATGGGGCAAGGATAACGCCAGAGTATCTGTTTGCAGATATATGGGTTCCGTTTATGACAACAATCTGATTATTGCAGGACATAACTATGTGGAACATTTTGGCAATCTTAATCAGCTTTCCACAGGCGATGAGGTCATCGTGACCGATATGAACGGAAAGAGCTTTTGGTTTGAAGTTGCCAATATAGAAACTCTTGGAGCGTATGATGTAGATAAAATGGAAGCGGGGGACTGGGATCTTACGCTGTTTACCTGTACTGTGGGAGGTGCAAACAGAGTTACGGTGCGCTGCGAGGCAACAGGCAAGGTTTCTGAGACCGGAGAAGTTCCGGATGTGGTTAAGGCCGCAGAAGACAGTAAGCATAAAAGATAAGAGTTTATTTGGAAGAATCAGCTTAAGACAGGTTGATTCTTCTTTTTTGTACATAGAGATTTAATAGAATAAATAATCTTTTAAGGGAATTTACCGAAATAAAGATATATAATAGTATTGAGGAGAAGTACAATTAATTAGCACTCAAGGATGGACAGTGCTAACAAATGAGACTATAATGTCTTTATCTAGGAGCAGGATTACATTTTTCAAGGAGAGGAGATGATGCTTTGTGATTATAGTAAAAATGAATGAAACCACAGTAGAATGCAGCATCGCAGCATCAGAACTTCATGAGATTGGTCTTACTCCCGAGGCAGTTATTAATGGTGAAGAGAATACTAATTCTTTTTTCGCCCAGCTGAACAAGGAAGTCGGCCAACAGCTCGATTATGACCCGGAGACCGAGGTCATGATGATGAGCAAGAACATGATGATGGATGGAAGTGTGCGCATTTTCGCAGTTAAAATGAGCAATGATGATATTCAGAAGGCGACGGACCGCATTCGCGGCGCCGCTGAGACTATCCTAAAAACCCTGACCCAGGAGAAGGTGGATGCAATCAAAGCCAAGACCGGTCGGGATAAGGGCGTTGCTTTGAACGAAGTGATCACAAATGTTACAGAGACAATAAACAGGATTTATTCTAGAGAAGAGGATATGGCTCCTATGGAGGGGCAGCCCAAGGCTACTTACCAGCCGATTTTTGACTGTGCCAGGTACATGATAGAGTTTGGCCAGTTGTCTGAGGCTGAGCGCTTTTCCAAGGTTGTACAGAGGCTCCCCATCGTGGAATCCACTCTGTATAAGTACAGGGGAAGGTTCTATATGCTGGCGATTCTCATGTCCTCCGATGAGGGAATCATTTATGAGATGAGAAGGGCAGGAGTTGAGTACTCGGATATGCTGACAGTTAATTCTCCCGAGGCCATGTTTATTGAAGAACACGCCGAGTGCGTGATAAAAGAGGATGCGCTGGTGCACCTGGCAGATCTTGCCAAGTAAATTGTGAGGCAGTTGAATGGGTTGTATTGCCTGAGCGTGCATTAAGCGGGAAAACAGGAGCTTTTTTTGAACAAGAGTATTTCGGTTTTCAATTTTTCCGGTATTTATGAAGATGAGAGCTTTTATCGACAAGATAAAGGCTCTTCCTTTTGTGCCGCCTATGATCTGACAAAGGTCCCTGGGACCAACTGTATGTGCGATGATGCTGCCAGATCGGAGATAGAAAGAATCATTACTGAAAACAAGATTCCGATAAAGGGGCTACACTTCATCGATTCAGGCAACTATCACTATATGTCTGCGATTCTTACGAGCTTTGTCAGAGAGCCTTTTTCACTGGTGGTTCTGGACCATCACCCGGACATGCAGCCGCCAATGTTTGGAGACATTCTATCCTGCGGAGGCTGGGTTTTGGATGTTATGGAAAAAAATGAATATATAAGGGATATTCACGTCATTGGAGCGGACAGGGATCTCATATCACAGCTGGATGAAAAAGATCGAAAAAGGGCTTTATTTTACGATTCTGATAGGGCTTTGGATGTCATTGACAGAATAGAGCATCCTGTTTACCTGTCCATAGATAAGGATGTCCTGATGCGCAGGGATTTAATTACTAACTGGGATCAGGGCGATATGAGAGTTGATGAACTTTTTGGCTTTGCAGAAAGATTAAAAGAGCGGCATGAAATCATAGGCATCGATATATGTGGAGAATGTGCTCCGGATCAGGAGGGAATCGATGTGCCTGTCGCTGTAAAGGTAAATGATGAATTTAACTGGAAAATAGGGATGTTTTTTGCAGGTTGAACACGAGATAATCCCGGATGAGGAAATTGCGGTGACAAAAAGAAAAAGCTTCGGACATAAAATCCGAAGCTTTTATCGTGCAGAAGAAGGGACTTGAACCCTCATGTTGTTGCCAACACATGGACCTGAACCATGCGCGTCTGCCATTCCGCCACTTCTGCGAACCGTCATCTCACATAACGTAAGCGACTTTTTTATGATACTCATTTTTAGGTGCGCTGTCAACAGTTTTATAGTAAAGTAAGCTTATCTACATAAGAATCCAGCTTCTTCATTATTTTCGCAATACTGCTATATTGCATGGAAAAGAAGAGGATAGCTATTGCCATAACAGCAGCGCAGATATAACCTATGATGTTTCCGGTGGCAAGACCTAACGAAAGAAAAACACAGGCGCAGATCAATAGGCTCATGATCACAATGAGAATACGTACCATTTCCTGGTGCAGCACAGAGGTTTTCAGCTGCAGATTGGTTTTTTCATCCTGGATTTCTTCCTCTGACAGAACGTCATAGTCCATCTTTTCGAAATGTTTTAGATACTCTCTGAATCTCTTTTCCATATTTTCTCCCGTATTACTGTGATTTTGCATTAGTCTGTAAATAATATTATACGCTTTTGCGATAATAATTTACATTGTTTTTGTCTGGATTTTTGACGAAAAAAAGTTTGATAATTTATGTTGACGTTTTCTTCAAATATTGTTATTATTGATAAGTCGTCACAAAGTGATGACGGTTCGCGGAAGTGTCGGAATTGGCAGACGAGCAAGACTAAGGATCTTGTGATGCTTACATCGTGTGGGTTCAAGTCCCATCTTCCGCACGAAACAAAAGGATCAACTCAAATGAGTTGGTCCTTTTTTGTTGCACAAGACCGGCAAGCGAGTGAACAGTAACGCGGAAAGCTGAATAGAAGAAGGCTAAAAAATAGAAGGCTTTTCTGCGTTGATGAAGGAATGATACAATAGAATGTGGCGTGGCAAGATGGATGGCATATGAACTGCTTACTATAACCCTAATTAGTATGCCTTTTTTGTTGGAAATGAGTCTAAAGAGGGCAATTCTCGGCACAAAAGCATATTAAGCTGTTGGAAATATGAGTTTTAGTATGCATAGAACGGACATAGTATGAGATATTTAATGAATGGCAAGGGCAAAAAGCATACTAATCAAATGAAAAAAGTTGCTTTCATATGTATGAGTGAGCGAAGAGCAAAAATAAATGGAAATATCATCAAGGAAAGGCATATTAAGAGAGTTATTAAATAGATTTAGTATGTCGGTCAATGATTCACGTCCACTCGCGCCAAGCTGAATTTATAGATTTCTACGCAGAAGTTAGGAATTTATGGATAAAAAAGCACATTTTCGTTTAAATCCGAATTATGCGAAAGAGATAATGCCATGAAAGTTCATGAATGATCATAAGTGAGGGGATTCAAATGAATTATAGGATTGTTGATAAAGAAAAATATTATAGGAGCGGTGTGTTTCATCACTTTACAGAGGACTGTAAGTGCTCCACGTCTATGACAGCAAGAATAGATGTTACAGATCTTGTGGAGTACTCCAAGAAAGCAGGGACCAAGTTTTACATCAATTTTCTGTACATATTGTCAAAGGTTTTAAACTCAAGGGATGATTACAAGATGGGGTATCTGTGGCATTCTAATGAGCTGATATGTTATGATAGCATAAATCCGATACAGTATGTTTTTCATGAAGATACTGAAACCTGTACGCCGGTATATACCACTTATTATGAAGATTATAAAGAGTTCTACCAGAACGCAGTAGGCGATATTGAGAATGCAAAGAAAACCAGAGAATATGGACTGGATATAATGAACCATCCCAACTGGTTCGATGCTTCCTATATTTCCTGGCTGTCCTATGATTCGCTCAATATTGAACTTCCAGACGGTTTTCTTCATTTTCCTCCAATTATCAATTGGGGAAAATACAGAGAGGAGAACGGCAGACTATTGATGCCGGTCAGTGTCCGCATGAACCATGCTATAGCGGATGGATTCCTTGTGGCAAATGTTTACAGATTACTTGAAAAGGAAATGGCTTTATTTTGTAAAAAGCAATAAGGGATTACAAGATTGCCTGACATATAAAATTGTACTCTACTTTCCGTAGGTACAATACATGATCAAGCTGTTTTACAATCTGAACATGGAGGTAAAATATTATGAACCAATATGTTACAGGAACAGTTATAAAGGAACTTCGTGAAAAGAATAAGATGACACAGCTTCAGCTTGCAGAGCAGCTAGGTGTCACAGACAAAACCATTTCAAAATGGGAAACTGGTAAAGGATATCCGGATATCACATTGCTTGAGCCGTTGGCGGATGCATTTAGAATATCAATTACTGAGCTTATATCTGGAAATCCGATTCATAATGCCAATGTATCAGCCAACATGATGCGCTCAAAATTCTATGTCTGCCCGGTTTGTGGAAATGTTATTCACAGTATGGGAGAGGCGGCTATTAGCTGCCATGGCATTTTGCTTTCTCCTTTGGCTGCAGAACCTTCAGATGAACAACATATGTTTTTTGTAGAGCGTTCTGATGATGAATATTATGTGAGAATTGATCATGCTATGACCAAGGAGCATTACATTTCATTTGTGGCTGCAGCAGGAGTTGATGAGATTCAGATGATTAAGCTCTATCCTGAAGGAAAGGCAGAGGCCAGGTTTAAAATTCGTGGAGTTAAGAAGATTTTCTTTTACTGCAATCATGATGGGCTTTTCTCAAAGGACATTGTTAAGGGCATTGATGACAGAGAAAGCGGATATGATTAATATCAGGAGCGAAAAGAGTTGGAAATCGCAGCAAAGAAGCTGTTTGGATAATTGATAGATTTATTGTCGTGGGGAGATAAAATGAAAACAATAACAAAGTCAGAAATTGTAGACGCATTAAAGGATGTTGGGCTTAGCTGCGGGGACTCAGTAATGGTACATACATCACTTGGGAAGCTTGGATATGTATGTGGCGGCGCACAGAGTGTTATTGAAGCTTTGATTGAAGTTGTGGGGCAGGATGGAACTATTATGATGCCTACTCAGTCCTGGAAGAACCTTGATCCGGAGACAGGAGTCCATTGGGATGCTGATGAAGCTGACTGGGATACCATACGAAAAAACTGGCCTGCATATGATAAGGCTATTACCCCTACCAATACAATGGGAGCAGTTGCCGAAATGTTCCGCTCATGGCCCGGTACAATAAGAAGTGACCATCCTGCCAGATCTGTAGCGGCATGGGGCAAACATGCATCTTATCTAACGGAAAATCACGATTTGTCCAACATATTTGGGGATGATTCTCCAATTGGAAAACTATACAAGCTTGGTGGAAAGGTTTTGCTGATCGGAGTTGGGTATGACAAAAACACTTCCATCCATTTGGCAGATGTTCGAGCTGATTATCCTGGAAAACACACATGTATTGAGCACAGTGCTGTGATGGAAAATGGTGAGCGTGTTTGGAAAGCATATGAGACGCTGTTTGTAGATGGTGAGGACTTTATAGATATAGGAACTGCCTTTGAAAAAGAATATAGCGTAAACAAAGCAGTGCTGGGACACACTGAAATAAAAATGATGAGCCAGCGTGAGCTTGTAGACTTTTCTGTTGAATGGATTGAAAAGAACAGAAAATAAAGGGGATAATCTATATGCATTTTGTGGATGCAAAAGGAATACTAACTACAAGCGGTGGGTACCTCGGGATGAACATCTACAGAGGCTGTACTCATGGCTGTATTTACTGTGACAGCAGGAGTAAGTGCTATCAGTTCACGCACGCCTTTGAAGACATAGAAGTTAAGCAGAACGCCCCTCAGCTTTTGGAAAAGGCACTGAAATCCAAGAGAAAGAAGCGCATGATTGGAACGGGAGCCATGTCCGATCCATATATGCACTGTGAAGAAGAACTACTAATGACAAGGAAATGCCTTGAGATAATCAGTCGCTATGAGTTTGGCCTGGCGATTCAGACCAAGTCTGACAGAATTCTGAGGGATATCGATATTCTCGATGATATAAACCAAAAAGCAAAGTGCGTTGTGCAGATGACGCTTACAACTTATGATGATGAGCTCTGCAGCATATTGGAGCCCAATGTCTGTAATACAAAAAGACGAATTGAAGTTCTGGAAGTGATGCAGGAAAGAGGCATTCCAACAGTTGTTTGGATAACGCCTATTTTGCCCTTTATAAATGATACAGTGGAAAACATTACAGCTATCCTAAATGAGTGCGCCAGAGTGGGGGTAAAGGGTGTAATCGACTTTGGAATGGGGCTTACACTTCGTGAGGGAGACAGGGAGTACTACTATGATGCTCTAGATAAGCATTTTCCTGGACTGAAGGAGCGTTATATCAGTACCTATGGCAATGCCTATGATTTGCCAAGTCCAAATGCAGGGCAGCTTAAGTCCGTGTTTAACAGAATATGTACTGAACATGGGATGATGGCCACGCCAAAGGAATGCTTTGAATTCATGAATGAGCTTCCGGAAAAATTTCATCAAATGAGCCTGTTTGAGTTATAATAAAATGCTTAGTAACTTGCTTGGAGAAATAAATGAATATTAGGGTAAATATCAAGCAATTGGGGAAAAAGAAAGATAGAATAAAGGGAGTCTGTTTTAAGCTTGAAAATAAGCCATCTACTGTCAGACAGCTTATTGAAGAAAGCGTAAAGACCTGCGTCAGGGAATACAATGAGCGACTTAATGACAGTAACAATGGAGGAAATCCTGATCCGCTGTCAAAAGAGCAAATAGATGACATGAGCGATATTGGCAAGATTGCCTTTGGAATCAATTATGGCGAAAAAGAGGCTGACGAGAAAGAAGCTATAGATACTGCAACTCTTGCCTATGAAGATGGGTTGTATAGAATCTTTATAGGGACTGATGAAGTTGGGGAGCTTAATAGCAAGATCAGTTTGGAAGAAAATGCAGAGGTTACATTTATAAGGCTGGTTATGCTGGCCGGGAGATTATGGTAAGAAAAGTTTAAAGGGAAGGTTACACAAATGGATTTTTTTAAAAAGTCAGATGACAATATTACTGTTTTATCGCAGGAGCTTAGGGATTTCATTCGGTCCGGTGATATTAACAGAAACAAATCACCTCTATTCTTGAGGTTTATAGATCATATTTCTGAGGGAAAAGCGCCTTCTGAGTTTATCAGAAAAAATGCATCAGGCCTTATTGGCGAATTTGTAAATCCAAAATTTGAAAATCATTTATATTATACGCTGGATCATCTTCACGAGTGGATTTATCAGAAGGGATTGTCAAGGCGATCCCTTAGAACAAGGGATCCGTATATTATTGCAGATCTTTCCATCAGTAAAATCAAAGAGTTTGGTACGGATAATTACGTTAAAGGAGATATCTGCGAGTATATTGAAAAGGACCTTCCATTTGCAGAAAAAGACTTTGCCTATTTTGGCAATTATACTTTTAAAGGCTGTGTCATTGACATCATGGCCGCAGAAATCGAATTTGGCAATGAGAAGCTGATAAATCTCATCAAGGATTCTATCAATGGCGATAATGACATTCCTTTTGAGAGAAGCTTTGTTTATGCCATTGTAAGAAGTTATAATAGAGATTTATATGAACAGCTTGGGAAGCTTTTAATTGCGGCCAAGCTCCAGGAGGGGCTTCGCCAGGCTATATGCGAGTCCATGGATGAAGGAACAGCAGAGGCTTTTATTTATCTGATGAAGATTGTCATCGACAATGATTTCATAAGATTTTCATCGGTAAAAAGAGCTGTAGCAGTTTGGATATCTTTTGTTAATTACGACAGTAAAAAGATGGATCGTGTAAGCGGCAAGATGGCGCAATATATCTATGAGTGTGTAACAGATGAGAAGAAGCGTGATGAATACCTTGCCTCAGAGGATTCGCTTAAGATACACGTTGCTCTGTGGTCACTTGGCTTTTATGAGGTGCATGATCTTATTGATAAGGTCCATGAGATATGTGAGTGTGGTACGAAACACCAGATTATGACCGCGGGCTATAGTATGGGAATGATCTGTGATTCAAGACTTTATCATGAGACTTCTAAGAAAATTGTGGAGAGGCATTATAAAGACGTCGATATCATGGTAGGGTGCTTTAGCTACTACTTTATGGCTGGTTGCACGACTTATCTTCGTTCCTTTAAATGCAAGGTGGAAGAGTACTTTGCTGATAAAGATGAAGCCATTAGGTTTTATGGCTATTTAAGAGAGCTTTACAATTTAATACCCGGCAAAAAGGTGGTAATCGATCCGTATATTCTTGATTGGAATAAGGATGTCCTCGAAAAAGGCGATGTAGCTATTAAGATGGCATATATCGCAGCAGCTCTAGATGATAATGGCATGAAAGATGAGATTTGCGGGATGATGAAGGATATGGAAATATACCAGAGAAACCTTCTCATTAATTATCTTATCAACAAACCAGTCACCAGCATTCAGCTTGATACGCTGGTTGCAGCACTGGTTGATAAGTCTGATTCTGTTAGACGCGAAGCTTATCTGGTGCTCAATGATTGCAGGGACAAGCTTACTGATGAGCATTTTAAAAAGATGGAGGATATGCTCAGATACAAGGCTGCTGACGCTAGAGAGAATCTTATCGATCTTCTTTCCCGCAGGGATGATGAAGCCGTTCTTGGCACAATAACCAGACTTCTTTCCGACAAAAAGGAAGAAAAGAGAACTGCTGGTTTGGACATGGTAATTACCCTTTCCAAAAAAGAAGAAAAAAAGGTCCTCTATGGAAAATGCCTGCAGCTGGCCGTTAACATGAAGAATCCTTCCACAACAGAAAAACTTCTGCTTACAAATATTCTTCCAAAGATGAATGAGGCAGATGACGAAAGTAGCGAGGAAGCTCTTTATTCTGATGAGGATTTCTATGATCCTGAGCAGTTTGGCGATGAACTTCTGGAAAAGCATGTGAAGGTGTTTATGGATTATTTTCCTGATTCAGAGCTGGAAAGTTTTTTGACCAAGGGAAAGCTTGTCGGTGATGGTTCCGATAAAAAGGAGTGCGATACATATTCTGAGGCTTTAAAGGATGTTAAAGCCTTTGACGAGTTTGTCAAACTCCATGAAAAAGATGAGTATACCGGCAGATTTGGAGAAAAACAGGTTGTTGGTGGTGATGCCTGGTGTTTTTGGCAGTTTGATGAAAATGAAAATAGAGTCGCTCCTTTATTGGAATTATGGGAGCAATATATAGAAGAACATGTTCAGGACAAAAAGCGTTTGCTTAGAATGTATATCCTGATTACTGATTATGACTGGAAATATATAACCAATTTTTATTCAAAAGATGCTGTGAACAGGGTATACGGACAAGGCTTTTCGAATAAGCCGGAATGTGTGTATGCAGAGCATATCAGGGTAATACTTGAATCACTGATTGAGAAGCATGTTGCGAAGGACGATTTCCAGAGCCTTGCTATAGCACTTGCCTGGTTTTTTGTTAAGGGGAATTCCATTGATGGGCAGTTTATCAGAAGTATAACTACAGCCAGTCATTACAGCAATGGAATATCTGACATAAAAATAAATCGCATTCTTGGCCGCATCAATCGTATGGATGAAGAAGATTTGCAGCTGACCTTTCCTCTTTTTACAAGGCTTTACTATATTCACAGGGAGTTTAAACCAAAGATAAGATCCTTGGATGATAAGGCGGCAGGAAATAAATTCAATAATAGGGGAAAATATCCTAATTACATGGTTCTTGACCCTAAAGTTGTAATCTACGCCACATATAAAGGAATTCTTTCAAAAAGACAGATGTACAAAATTCTTTTTGAAGAAGATATAGCAGATGCACTTGCATTTCTGTCATCAGCAATAAAGATTATTCGCGAGAAGGACAGGATTGTTTCATCTAAAGTGAGAGATTACTGGAAACAACGTGTCAGCAGGGAACTGGAGCAGCATAATGAAGAGGGCTATCTTGAACTGATAGAGGAGGCATACGAAAAGGTTTTGGAGAAAGTGCTTTCTGTGGAATTAAAGCGCGGAGACTCCTCTACAATGTATTCTAAGGCTATCGGAAGAATTACAAGAATCTATGGCGTAGAGAATTTTGTGGCTATTCTTTCTGCTTTTGGAAAAATGAAGCTTGATAGATCAGGGTATGATACAGAGACTAAAAAAGGAGCTCTCTCAAGACTTCTCATGGTATGTGTTCCAGGCTCTAACGATAACGCTGATAAACTTAAAGCTCTTCTCAAGGATACAGATATAACCGAAGAGAGACTTGTGGAGGCGGCGCTTTATTCACCGGAGTGGCTTGAAATAGTGGAACAGTTCCTTGGCTGGAATGGCTTTGTATCAGGATGCTACTACTTCATGGCTCACATGAATGACGAATTTGATGATAAAAAGAAAGCGGTTATTGCAAGATATACACCACTTTCTCAAGAGGAGCTTAATGACGGAGCCTTTGATATTGAGTGGTTTAAAGCGGCTTTCAAAGAACTTGGGGAAAAGCGTTTTGATACTATTTACGATGCTGCCAAGTACATAACTGATGGAGCAAAGCATTCAAGAGCACGTAAGTATGCAGATGCAGCGTTGGGAAGATATACACCTAAGGAACTTAAGAGCATAGTTGCTGATAAAAGAAACAAGGACTTTTTGATGGCTTATCCTTTGATACCACTTAAAAATGAGGATGACATCTACGAAAGATACCAGTATCTTCAGCAGTTCCTAAAAGAGAGCAAAAGCTTTGGCGCCCAGAGGATAGCTAGCGAAAGCAAAGCGGTCGCTATAGCAATGCAGAACCTTGCAAATAATGCTGGCTTTAGCGATGTTACAAGACTCACGCTCAGAATGGAGACAAAGTTATTAGAGGATTCCAGAGATCTTTTTGAAGATATTGAGATTGAAGGAACAAAGCTTCGTCTTTTTGTGGATGAGTTTGGAAAGACTGACATTGCAGTTACCAAGGATGGAAAAGCGCTTAAGTCCATTCCTGCCAAGATAAAGAAGGATGACAAGGTTAAGATTCTCTTGGAAACCAAGAAGAAGTTTACCGAACAGTATCGCAGAACAAGACTCATGTTTGAACAGGCAATGGAGGATTGCACAACCTTCACTGCAAAAGAACTCACTCTTTTAGAGGATAATCCAATAGTATTCCCTATCATAAAGACACTTCTTTTTATGGTAGATGAAAACGGAAAGCTTGGCTTTATCAGGGAAGGAAAGCTATATGACTATGAAGGCAATGAGACTTCTTTAAAGGAAGATGAGCTTCTAAGGGTCGCACATTCCTTTAATATATACAAGGATGGGCGCTGGAGCGATTATCAGAAGTATGTATTTGACAACGGCATAGTACAGCCTTTCAAGCAGATATTCAGAGAGCTGTACGTAAAGACCTCCGAAGAACTTGAGATGACAGATACAAGAAGATATTCCGGCAATCAGATTCAGCCAAAGAAGACGATTGCCTGCCTTAAGGGTCGCCGCTGGGTTCCTGATATCGAGAATGGAATCCAGAAGGTATACTACAAAGAAAATATAGTGGCTACCATTTATGCAATGGCAGATTGGTTTTCACCTGCAGATATTGAGGCGCCAACTCTTGAATGGGTTTCATTTATGGATAGAAAAACCTGGGAACCCATAAAGATTAAGGACATTCCTGACATTATCTTTTCTGAGATAATGAGGGATGTAGACCTTGCAGTTAGTGTTGCTCATGCAGGCGGCGTTGACCCTGAGACCAGCCATTCTACAATCGAGATGAGAGCTGCGCTTGTAGAATTTACACTTCCGTTGTTTAAGCTTACTAATGTAACAGTTGAAAAGAGTCATGCATTTATAAAGGGAAAGTATGGCGAGTACTCTGTTCATCTTGGGAGCGGTGTTGTGCACAAGATGGGCGGCACCATGATAAATATCCTTCCGGTTCATTCCCAGCACAGGGGCAAGGTATTCCTCCCTTTTGCTGATGAGGATCCAAAGACAGCGGAGATTATCACAAAGGTACTTTTCCTTTCAGAGGATAGCAAGATAAAAGACCCATCGATCCTTGAACAGATAAAATAATCTTCATAAATGATAAGAAAACCGCAACAAACAAGCTAGTTTGAGCCTGCGGCAGATGTTATTATAAAAGTCGTGGATTTCATAAAAGATATCCACGACTTTTATTGGTAAGGACATTTCAATGAAGATTTTTGTACGAGATAAACAGTTTTACGGCATGCTGGCGGCTTTTGCACTACCAATTGCAGCGCAGCAGCTTATTACGGTCGGTGTGAATATGGCCGACAATATAATGCTTGGTCAGCTGGGTGAAGCGCCAATGAGTGGTGCAACTCTGGCTAACAATTTCATTACTATTTTTCAGATTATGTGCATGGGTCTGGGAATGGGAGCCTCAGTCCTTGTCAGCAGGTTCTTTGGAATGAAGGACCAGGTCAGTATGAAGAAGTCAGTGAATATTATGTTCAGGCTTCTTTTTATTGTGGCAACCTGTTTTGCTGTGGTGACCGCACTTTTTCCAAGTCAGATAATGAGCCTTTTTACAGCGGAAGAGGAAGTTATTAGGCAGGGCGATGGCTATCTTCTGATTTCGATTCCATGTTATTACTTAAATGGTTATGCAGTTACGTCCAGTATCATGCTAAGGAGCGTGGGTAAAGCTCATGTACCGCTTATTTCAAGCTGTTGTTCATTTTTTATCAATATCTTTTTTAACTGGGTATTTATCTTTGGAAAGCTGGGGGCTCCTGCAATGGGCGTAAATGGTGCGGCCCTGGGAACACTCATTGCTAGAGTTATAGAGTTTTCTGTGATTATGGGATTCCTTTTCTTTAAGGATACAAACATTGGACTTCGAATCCCTGATCTTACCATTAAAGTGGGAGATTTGGTTCCAGAGTACATCAGGATTTCTATTCCGGTACTGGTTTCAGATACTTTGCTGGGACTTGGCAATAGTGCAGTAGCAGTAGTTATGGGACATATCGGAGCCAGCTTTGTGGCTGCCAATTCTATTACAACGGTGGTTATGTCGCTTTCTACAGTTGTTATTCAGGGCATAAGCCAGGCCAGCTGTACCATTACAGGAATTACCCTTGGAAAAGGCGAGGTGGAGAAGGCAAGGCAACAGGGCTACACTTTTGCAGCACTGGGATTCATTATCGGCGGTATCGGGTGCCTTCTGATTCTTGCCATATCCGACCTTATTGTTGGAGCTTACAAGATTGAGCCTGAGACAGCAGTTCTTGCTACAGACCTTATGCACGCTCTGGCACTTGTAATATGGTTCCAGGCTGCCAACAGTATTCTTACCAAGGGAACCCTTCGCGGCGGCGGGGATACGAAGTTTCTCATGGTTGCGGATATTATTTTCCTGTGGGTATGCAGTATACCTCTTGGAGCAATCACAGGCTTGTGGCTTAAATGGCCAGGTTTTTGGGTATATATCATGCTTCGAATCGATCAGTTTATTAAGTGCATCATGTGTATTGTGAGATTACGAAGTGGTAAGTGGATAAAGAAAATCAAGAATGCGTGAGGAGAAGGATGAAGGTTTTTTACAATAAAGATGAAAGTAATATAGTACAGGGACCATTGCTTGAATTACAGTACTGTAAAGAAAAGCTATCTGCAGATGAAGTCATAAAACATGGATATCACCATTGGGGACAAGATAGTTATTATATGCAAGATGGCTTTACGGGATCATTTATAAAACTATATGCTGATGTATTAGGCAATGGTACTTATGCTAATATGAAAGAAGGTCCAATCGATAATTGGGGAGTAAATTATTATGGACCCGAAAAAATAGATGAAATCATTGATAAGGCCAATGAACTTAAACCGCTAGAGTATGAGTTTTTTGTAAAGTGGTTGGAAGAGGCAAAGAATTATAACGGCTTCTTTATACTTGGAGTATGACAAATATCAAAAGTTAGTAATGTTTGAGGAGAAAAATGGGGAACGAAGAACAGGAGTTAACAAAGGAACAGATTTGGGATTATGATCATGCTGAGATATTTGGTGTAATAGCGCTTTCTGCAGATGGCAACAACATTGAGGGCTATGAAAAGGATTTTAGTGGTCATGAGCAATTACACGAGAAATTCACAGAATTGATTCATTCTGTAGAAGAACACAAAGAATTCGTGCAGAAACTCACAAAAAAGCACGAGGGTGTTTGTATTTCTGTAATTGCAAAGAGAGCTTCTGATCAGATTGGGTTTGACCTACCATCCGAAGGAATGAAGATTCTTGAGAACATAGGAATAGCTTTATCTGTAAAGATTGCAATTGATGAAGATGATGCTTTTGAATCAGAAATAGAAGGAACGGATCCAAGTGGAAGACTTCGAGGCGAGATTGCTTTTAGAGTTTATGACTCGGAAAAAGAGATAAATACAGATATTTATTTGGGCAATGGAGTGGTAGTTTCCGGTAAAAAAGGTGAACAATGTACTCCAAAGAAAGTATATCCAAAGAATGTATGGATATTAAAAAAGCAGTATGATGGTAATACAAAACTCATGGAATCATTTGAGGATATGGTAACAAATATTGCTTCAAATAAGGATTGTGTGAAGTCACTTATAGATACTTATGAAACGGTTTGGCTAACAGTTTTTGCAAGAGGAGAGCTAGATGAAATCTGCTTGCTGATACCGCCTACAAACCTTGCTATTTTCGATGAACTTGGGCTCGATATTGGATTTGATACGTTATTGTATTAATTTGATTGGGGGAACTATGGATACTTTAGAGAATGTAAAGACACCAAAAGATGAATGTGAAGATTTATTAAATGAGATAATGCCTGCTGTAAATAACTTGCTTATCAAAAATAAGGAGTTTTACCCGGTTGGAGCTGTTATGGGAAAGGATGGAGAGATTTCTTTTACAGCCTACGCAAGTGAAAATGAACATCCAACTTCTGAAGAAGTTCTGCAGGAGCTTATTAAAATGCACAAACAAAAAGCCAAAGAGGATGTGATAAAGGCTAGTGCTATAGCATGGAATGCAGTAGGCATAGGAAATACCGGGAAGAAAAGTGATATGGTCGCAATTAGCCTTGAACACAAAGACAATTATTCTGTAGTAATTGTAGAACCATACAAAATCGGTCTTTTTAAGAAAGTGACCTTTGAACAAATATTAGCAAATGAGGGAAAGACTGATATTTGGGCAAATAAGTAAAGATGGAGAAAAACATGACAGATAATAAAGCATTTCACAAGAACCCAATTATAAAGAACATTTACACAGCAGATCCTGCACCTATGGTGTATGGAGATACTTTATATCTTTACACTACGCATGATGAAGATGAGCTGGTTAATGATTTCTACACCATGAATGATTGGAGATGCTTCTCTACGAAGGACATGGTTAACTGGGAGGATCATGGTAAGATCTTTTCCCTTGATGATATTGAATGGGCGGATTCCAGAGCCTGGGCGCCTCAGTGCATAGAAAGAAACGGCAAGTTCTATCTGTACTGCCCGGTACACAAGAAAGATGGCGGAATGTCAATTGCTGTGGGAATCTCAGATAGTCCAACAGGGCCTTTTAAGGACTTAGGACATCCTCTTGTGGATGAGCCTGACTGGAACGATATTGATCCTACTGTGTTCATCGATGATGACGGACAGGCTTATCTTTACTTTGGAAATCCAGAGCTTCGCTATGTGCTCCTTAATGAAGATATGATTTCCTACAACGAAGAAGTTGGAATAGTAAAGATTCCTATGACTGAGGAAGCTTTTGCAAAGGGAAGCCATGACACAGGAACATCCTATGGCGAGGGACCTTGGTTCTACAAAAAGAATGATCTCTACTACATGGTTTATGCAGCCTTTGCAGTAGGCAAGCAGAATGAGCATCTTGCATATTCTACTTCGCAGAATCCTACAGGACCATGGAAATATGGCGGAGTTTTGATGACAGAGGAGGGAGGAGTGTTTACCAACCATCCTGGAATCTGTGACTTCAAAGGTCATTCATATCTCTTTTACCACACTGGAGAACTACCTGGAGGAAGCCTCTTCCACAGAAGTGTATGCGTGGCAGAGTTTACCTACAACGAGGATGGCTCAATTAACACTATCGATAAATGCGACGGCGTAAGCGCCGTAGAATGAATACTCCATAGATTAAGGCGTATTATCAACTGAATTCTGTGTTCTGATCATCTTTCTGTATGCAGTGGGCGTTTGCCCTTCATTTTTGCTAAAGCATGCAGAAAGATAATCACCACTTCCAAAGCCCACCTTCAGGGCAATTGCACCAATGGACAGGTCTGTTGTCATGAGAAGTTCCTTGGCGTGGCGAAGCCTTATGTTTGTAAGATAATTGGAAAAGGGTACGCCTACCTTGGCGCAAAATCTTCTTGAAAAATGTCCCTCTGAAAAGCCGATTCTTGAAGCAACATCTGAAAGCTTAATATTTTCACAGTAGTTTTGCTCGACATAGTACATGGCTTCCATGATGTCTTTTGACAATTCGCCCTTGAACTGGCTGCTGTTTCCGGCAATATTATTTTCCTTGATCAGAACCATAAGTCTGTACAATAGTCCCTTCAAAAGCTCTTCATAAAAAGTTTTTTTCTCTTCAAAAATTTCCAACATATCCTCTAAGATAAATTCAATTTTCCTGCAGGTGTTATCATCAAAATAAAAGCTTTTTTGCTCAAAGATATAATTCCATATTTCTTCATCAATTTCCCTGCAAAATCTGTCCGCAAATGATGAGGACATCTTGATCAGATAGTTAATGTAAGGCTTATCGCTTAATGAAATTGTCCTGTGGTATATTCCAGGTGGCATGGCTGTAACATAGCCCTTGTGAGCATCGTACTGTTCGTAGGGTGTTATAAAGCGCCTGTCACCGGATAGGATGTATCCAAGACTATAGTGATTATCAGCTTTCTCCATTTGTGGCATATGAAAATCCGAGGGAAGATCCCTCTTTTGAATAGTTATAAGCGTTGCTTTCGGCATTCCTATGGGCATGATATATCTCCTTGTACAGGCTCAGTTGATTCAGTTCACTCTAATTACAATATCATAATTTCTAAGAAAATAATCTCATAAAAGCATTATAGCAAAGATTTTCTATGTTTTATTGATTTATAATTTATAGTATCAACAAATAAATAGTGCAAAAGATAAGGAGGCACGGAATGTCACACAAGGATCAGAAATGGCTTTTTAATAAAGATGTTCAGGGACTGGAGGCTTCAGAGGGAGTAGTCAGGTTCGTTAAGAGCTACACCGACGAGGTTATGGTGGTAGAAAACCACTTCAAAAAGGGTGCTGTTGGAGCACTTCATTCACATCCTCACACCCAGATAACCTATGTGGTTTCCGGCAAGTTTGAGTTCACCATCGGCGATGAAAAAAATGTGGTAACAGCAGGTGACACCATGCTTAAAAAGGACGGAATTGAGCATGGCTGCGTATGCCTTGAAGAGGGCGTGCTTCTTGATATTTTCTCACCTATGAGAGAGGACTTTGTGTGAGTTTTATGAAAAAATCTATCGAGATATTTATTGATAAGTTATACCGCTTTGACAGGAAAAATGAACAGTGTTCTATCGGATTCCCGCTTCCAAAGGGGGAACTGACGGACCTTTCAAAGGTGCGCATTTTTGATGAGACCAAAAATGTTTACCTTCCAACTCAGATAAAGGCTACATCCCGCTATGAGGATGGCTCTGCCCGCTTTATTTTCATCAGATTTCTTGTGGACATCCCAGCCTATAAAAAATGCAGCTACCTTTGCGAGATAGAAGCTGAGTGCAATGGAAACAGTAATGGTGAAGCCCAGAAATATGACAACAATATATCCATAGCAGCCTTCAATCCCATTAGCGTAGCTAAAACAGAAAGTGGCTTTAGGCTTGAAACAAAAGAAGAAAACGGAAAATCTTTTTCCTTTGAGGTAAAGGACAATTCAGCAGGAATATTTGAAAGCATCAAAGTCGGCAAAAAGGTCTATAGCAAAGATCAGCTCGTTGGCCCAGAGCTTAAGATAGCAGGAAATGACAGCTCTTTTGCCATTGAGACGCAGAAATGGGAAATTGTAGAAGAGGGGCCTCTTTGCGTTATTCTAAAGAACAAAGGCTGTCATAAAGATGAAAAGACGGGCACCCCAATCAGCTTTGAACTAAAGCTTACAGCCTTTGCTGAGAAGTCATTTGTAGAAGTTTCCTACCGAATCATAAATGATACAGATGCTCCCGTGCAGATTGACCACCTTAAGTTCTTTGTTTTCGGAAAAGAAAACCATGGAATGCCCGAAGTAATTGGAATGAATACTACTGAAAATCTGGATTCTACCGGCTGCGGAGATCACCTGAGTACAGATTTGTCAGGAGAAGGCCCGCTTTTCCATGTTTCAAATACAGGTGACTGTGACAAGCTTATTGGCGAAAAGAACCTCGGCAAAGTCCGCGCAGTAACTGCAGCTTCCAATTACAAAACAGACTATCTTGTAGGAAAAAACGGAACTGCATCCTATCGCCTTATTGACCATAACCATCTTTTAAAGGAAGCCAACGAGCATTTTGCAGAGGTTTTCTATGGAACCTTTTTTGCTGATTATACGGATGAAGAGGGCGGAGTCTGCGCTACAGTTTTCCAGGCTCAGCAAAACTTCCCCAAGGCGGTTCAGGCAGATAAAGAAGGAATCACTTTATTTATCGTTCCAGAAGTAGAGGATAAGGTGATTTTTCAAAGCGGCATGTCCAGAGAACAAAGATTTCTGCTGCATTTCCATGACTCATTACAGTCCATGGAAGAGATAAACGACAGATCCATTGTCTACCAGATGCCTTACAGACCTTATGTCTCCCCTGAGGTTCACAGAAAGTCAGGGGTATTTTCTGATATCTTCATGGATAAGGTGGATTATAAGGTTGAGCAGAACCTCATTGCCAGAGCTGATGGACACTGCAGAGCCTACGGAATGCTTAATTTTGGCGATTCCTATGACTCCAACTACACAGCCCAGGGCAGAGGCGGGGGAAAGCTTGTGTGGTGCAATAATGAATATGACTATCCCCATGCCTGCGCACTTTTGTACGCGAGAGCCGGTATAAGAAGATTTTTGGACTACACCATAGCATCAGCCAGCCACTGGATGGATGTTGATGTGTGCCATTACCACAAGAATCCTCTTTATATTGGCGGACAGTGGGAACACACCGCAGGGCATGTGATAAATGGCGTAATGGTCTGCTCCCATGAGTGGGTGGAGGGCCTTCTTGATTATTATCACTTCACAGGCGACGAAAGAGGCCTGGAGACAGCCCTTGGCATAGGAGAGAATGTGAACAGACTTCTTGATATGCCTATGTATGCCAGGCCTGGAGAAGCCAATGCCCGTGAAACAGGCTGGGCGCTTAGAACACTTACTGCACTTTATGTGGAAACAAGCGACAAAAAGTGGCTTTCAAAATGCGAAAAAATCCTCAATGATTTCAAGCTTTGGGAAAAACAGTACGGTCACTGGCTTGCACCTTATACTGATAATACCGTTATCCGTGTGGGCTTTATGATATCAGTGGCCATCGGATCGCTTATGCGCTACTACATACAGTTCCCGGATGAGGAGCTAAAAGGACTGATACTCAGGGCAGTAGATGACATGATAGAAAACTGCTACGTAAAGGAGTGGGGCATTTTTTATTACAAGGAGCTTCCATCTCTGAACAGGCTTGGAAACAACACTCTTTTGCTGGAGGCACTTACAGCAGCTTATGACCTGACTAAAGACAAAGAGTACCTGAAATATGGAATAGAAACCTTCAAAAAAGCAATTTCAGATACACCCTCATATTCATCAGCTAAAAAGCATATGGACGATGCAGTGCTGGTGGGAAACATGAGCAGCAAGAACTTTGCCCAGAGCATGATTCCGATTGCAGGCTTTTACAGAGCTGTTTGCGAAGCGGGTATTGAGCTGTAAATGGCAAATACATGCGCCCCATAAGGCGCTTTAGTGGAATAGGATTATAAACATGAATCAAAAGAAAAAGATAGATATGACCCAGGGACCAATCATGAGCAATGTGCTTTTGTTTGCACTTCCCATTGTCCTTGGAAATATCCTTCAATATCTTTATACGACAGTAGACACGCTGGTTATAGGCAGGTTCTGTGATCACACGGCTTTGGCTGCGGTGGGAACCAGCTCACAGCCAGTGGAGGTTGTTCTTTGTATCTTTTTGGGAATTGGAGCCGGAGTCAGTATCCTCATTTCCCAGCATGCAGGGGCTGGAGATAATGCCAGGATTGGTGATGCCTGTAAGACTGCAATATCCTTCATCTATCTGTGCGGCATTCCTGTCAGCATAATTGGATGGTTTCTTGCTCCTCTTATTTTGCGGGTAATGGATGTTCCAGAGGATGTATGGGATCAGGCTCTTCTCTATACACGAATTGTTCTGATAGGCGCCACAGGAAACATAGGCTATAACATGAATGCGGGAATTCTCAGGGGCGTTGGCGATAGTAAGGCTTCTTTGTATTTCCTCATGGTTTCCTGCGCTGCAAATATTTTACTTGATATTGTCTGTGTTGCACTTCTAAATATGGGTGTTGCCGGAGTTGCCATAGCAACGTCTGTAGCAATGTTCCTCGCCTGGGTAGTCAGCATTATCTACATCATGAAAAAATATCCTGAGCTGGAATTTACAGTATTTCCAAAGAAGATAGTAAAGGGTGAGCTTAAGCAGATCGTATCCATAGGACTTCCAATTGGACTTAACAATTCACTGTTTTCCTTTGGGCATGTGGCACTTCAAACTCTCGTAAATGCGCAGGGGTCCCATTTCATGGCGGGCTGGTCCGTTGCAGGAAGAGTAAACGGGCTTGCAAACATGGCTATTACAGGTGTTTCATCAGCCGCAACTACTTTTTCCGGCCAGAACTATGGAGCTGGCAATATAAAAAGACTCAGAGAAGGGCAGGTTATTATTCCTTTTGCCAACGGAGCAATAACCCTTGGTTTTGGCATCATCTTTATGTTATTAAGACTTCCCATACTTGGACTATTTACAAGTGATCCGGATGTTCTTGCTCTTGCCGGAAGAAATGTAATTATCATTTTAAGCGGTCAGTGGATGTACGGAGTATTTAATTCAATTTCCTGCATTGTAAATGGTACTGGACGGGTTAAATACACCACAATAATAAATCTCATGATGCTGTGGGCAGTAAGAATTCCTGTTGCATTTTTTATTGACCGTTTTATCGGAGGACAACATATAGCCTATGCACTATCTATTTCCTTTGGCTTTGGAATGGTGTGCATGATAGGATATTACCTATTTTCTCCTTCCTGGAAAAAGCTGATAAAGAATTAATCGATTACAATATAATTGCAAAAAACATAAAATGCTGTATAATGTTTCCAAAGAAACTGTTGATATGCAAAAAGAGGAAAGAAGGCATGAATTACAGGAGTAATAGGAACGGGGAACTTATCTCTATCTTGGGCTACGGCTGTATGAGATTTACAACAGCCGGAAGGGGAATAGATATACCTAAGGCAGAGAAGGAAATACTGGCAGCATTTGAGGCAGGCGTAAACTATTTTGACACAGCTTATGTTTATTCGGGAAGTGAAGCAGCTTTGGGCGAAATACTAGAGCGCAACCATATCCGAGACAAGGTCAATATTGCAACCAAGCTTCCACAGTATCTTATAGGCAGCAGAGCAGCCCTTGACAGGTATTTTAATGAGGAGCTTTACAGGCTACGGACTGACCATGTGGATTATTATCTTATGCACCACATGACGGCTATGAATCAGTGGGACAAGCTGAAAAAAGTTGGAATCGAGGACTGGATCAGGGAAAAGAAAGAGTCTGGGCAGATCAGGAACATTGGCTTTTCATATCATGGAAATACAGAGGATTTTCTTGGAATATTAAATGCCTATGACTGGGATTTCTGTCAGATTCAGTATAACTATGTGGATGAGCATACCCAGGCAGGGCGTGAAGGCCTTATGGCCGCAGCGGCAAAAGGCATCCCGGTTGTAATTATGGAGCCTCTTCGAGGAGGGAAGCTTGTAAACCTTCTTCCTGACAAGGCAAAAGAGCTTATTGCTTCTAAGAGTACAGAATATACACCTGCAGAATACGGACTTCGCTGGCTTTGGAATCAGCCACAGGTAACCTGCGTTCTTTCAGGAATGAATTCTATAGAAATGGTAAAGGAGAACTGCCGAATTGCTTCTAATGCTGAGGCGGGAAGCTTTACGGAAGATGACTTTGATACCATTGAAAAGGTAAAAGCTATTATCAAGGAAACAGAGCTTGTGGGCTGCACGGGATGCAGATATTGTATGCCATGTCCCAAGGGCGTTGATATTCCGGCGCTTTTTAGAAGCTACAACATGACAGCTATTGATTCCAAAAGTAATGCAAGATTTGAATATGCACAGACGGTTGGCCTTAAAAAAGAGCCTGCTTTTGCTACGCAGTGTATCGGCTGCGGCAAGTGCGAACAGCACTGTCCACAGAGTATTCCAATCAGAGAGAAGCTAAAAGAAGCAGACAAGGTAGTGAGACCTTTCCCATATCGTGTCGGCATTGAGCTGGTAAGAAAATTTATGCTAAGATAAAACCATAATTTGACTAGATTTGTCTTGAATACCACCCATTTTGGGTGGTATTATTATATATGTAGTCGGTAACGTTACCGGTAGCGTTGCCAATATGGGTATATTCAAGCAAAACTAAATAATGGAGGGTATGAAAAATGGGGACTATTAATCTTAAGTCTTCTGCAAAGAAAGCAGCCACTTTGGCACTTTCAGGAGTAATGGCACTATCTATGGCAGGAGGCGCATTTTTTTCTGTGCCTGCGACCAAGGTAAATGCAGAAAGCACACTTAGAGAGAAGTATGGACTTAAAGAGGATGTACAGGACGGCGTTATTCTTCACGCCTGGGACTGGTCTTTTGAAAACATCAGACGCAGTATGAAGGACATTGCTAATGCAGGCTACAGCGCAGTTCAGACATCACCTGTTCAGCCATACAAGCAGGCATCTGACGAGGGTAACGAAACAAATGATACCTGGTGGCTTTTCTATCAGCCAACAGATTTTAAGGTAACACAATCAAAGAATGATAACCTTCTCGGCTCAGAAGAAGAGTTCAAAAAAATGTGCGATGAAGCTGACCGATATGGAATAAAGGTCATCGTTGACGTTGTTGCCAATCACATAGCTGCAACCAGAATCGGTGGTAATGGATATGATGAATCCATAGCAGACTATCTCAAGAAGGATGAGTTTTTCCATAATACCGAGTTCCCTGCAATTGACTACGGCAGCAGAACTTCTGTTATTACAGATTCCATGGGAAGCCTTCCTAATACACTTCCTGATCTTAACACAGAGAATCCTGAGCTACAGGAATACATCCTTGATTTCCTTAAGGCTTGTATCGATGACGGCGCTGACGGCTTCCGTTTTGATGCTGCCAAGCACATCGGAGTTCCTGCTGATGGAGAGGAGTACACATTTTTCCCTAACGTAGTTAATGCGGCAAAAGAGTATTATGTGGAAAAGGCAGATACTACAGCTGATGAGCTATACTGCTACGGCGAAATCCTTGACCAGCCGGGAGGAGATACCAAGGCTTCTGACTATACTCCTTTCGTTAATGTTACAGATAACAGCACCAGTGCTTCAATTAGAGGCGGTGTGACCGGAGCAAATGCAAAAAATGCAGCTCTTTCTGTTTATTATAAGAATGTACCTGCAAGCGACGTTGTACTCTGGGCTGAGTCTCACGATGAATACCAGAATGCCGGCGGTGCGACATCCAAGACATCTCAGAGCGATATTAACAAGACCTGGGCGCTGGTTGCTTCAAGGGCTGATGCTACATCTTTGTACTACGCAAGAACTGATGGATTCCATGCAGGTAACATAGGAGAGATTGGTACCTACTACTGGGCGTATACAGAGGTAGAGGCAGTGAATGATTTCCACAACTTCTTTGCTGGAAGCAGCGAGTACCTTTCCTACGATAGCTCATTTGTTATGAATGAGCGTGGAAGCCAGGGAGCAGTAATTGTCAATGTTGATGGTAATGATAGTGATGTAACACTCACAACTCATGCTCTCTTAGACGGCACCTACTATGATCAGATATCAGGAAATCCCTTTACTGTAAAGAACGGAAAGCTTTCTGGTCACATTGGAAGAACAGGAATTGCAGTTTTATATGATCCTAATGAAGAGCTTAACCCTGGAGCTACTATCTCTAATCAGGGCGGCACCTTCTATGATGACTTTATCGATGTGGAGATTGGCCTTAACAACGCCGACAGAGGAACCTACAGAATAAACGATGGAAAAGAATATTCTTATGAGGGCAAAACAACACTCAGACTTGGAGGGGATGTTCCTTTTGATTCTGATATAGAGCTTACTCTGACAGCAATAAGGGGCGAAAAGGAAGTATCAACAACCTATAGCTTCCGCAAAGCAGCATGGGTAGACAACGTGGCTTACTATGAGCCTCAGAAGGGCTGGAATAACGAGCATATTTATGCTTATATCTACAGCTCATCAAACGGCGAGTATTCAGGCTGGCCTGGAGAAGAACTTAGCTATGACGAGGAGGCAGGACTCTACAAGATAGTGCTTCCTAAGGGATTCCTTAACGCAGGCGTGATATTTAATGATGGTGGAGATCATCAGTATCCTCTATATAATGAAGGTTTCCTGGAGTTTTATGAGAACGGTGCATATATCTTTGACAAGGCAGGAGTTTGGAGAAAGTACGATCAAGAAAAGGTAGAAGAGTACACAGTTTACTTTAGAAATAACAAGAACTGGTCAGAGGTTTATGCTTACATGTGGGCTGATAATGGTAACAGCAATGCAGGTTGGCCAGGAGAAGCAATGGAGCTTGTAGATGCAAAAGAAAAGCTCTATAAGGTAAACATTGATACTAAAAATGATTTTGCTCATATTATCTTTAATAACAACGAAGGAACTCAGACATCTAACCTTGATCTTCCTGGATATGATGCACTCTTTACTCTTGGCGAGGAAGGCGGATTTAGCTCCTTTGACGGAACAGTGGCAGGAAATAGAGTAGTTTACTTCAAAAACACAGCTGGATGGAATGATGTTTATGTATACACCTGGAACGGCGCCGGCGCAGGCTCCAACAGCGGATGGCCCGGAGAAAAGATGGATGTATATGACGAAGATAATGGTATTTTCAGCTATGTCCTTGACTCAGATATAGATTTTGACAAGATCATTTTCAACAATGGCGAGGGTACTCAGACTGCAGACCTTGATATTCCTGCTGAAACATCAATTTATGCTGTTGGCGCTTCTGACAGATGGGAGAAGTTCACCTACGTTAAGAAGGAAACCAATAAAATCGTGGAAGAATGGGGCAACTACTACTGCGTTGATGAAGAAGGCAACAAGGTAAGTGGTCTTCAAAGAATCGACGGAGAGCTTTACTACTTTGACGAAGGCGGAATGATGAGAACAGGTCTTTGGTTTGTAGATGGCATGCCATATTACTTCGCAGAGGATGGCAAGGCAGTAAAGAATCAGTTCGTAACACCTTACTATGATACCTATTATTTCGATGCAGATGGAACAGCTCATACAGGCTGGCTTGAACTTGATGGAGAGAAGTACTATGCAGATGAAAAAGGGACTATCTTAAAGGGCGTTCAGACTGTTGATGGTAATTCTTATCTCTTTGACCGCAACGATGGCGGCAAGATGGTAAGAAATAAGATGGCTCATGACTGGTGGGGCGATCACTACTACGGAGATGACGGAGTGATGCAGGTTGGCTTTATTACATATGAAGACAACACCTACTACTTCTTTGAAAATGGTGACATGGCTCATGGCTGGCAGACTATCGATGGTAATACATATTTCTTCGGAGATAACGATGGAATAATGGCTAAGGGTACTACGTTCATCTATTGGAGAGACTACGAGTTTGATGAGAATGGAGTGCTTCAGGAATAATCGCAAAAAAGTTTAAAAATTTTTGTTGACGTTTCCTATATAAATTGATATTATATTCAAGTCGCCACGAGTTAGTGGCGACGGTTTGCGGAAGTGTCGGAATTGGCAGACGAGCAAGACTAAGGATCTTGTGATGCTTACATCGTGTGGGTTCAAGTCCCATCTTCCGCACGAAGAGCACAGCTTTTGGCTGTGCTCTTTTTTTGATTAATTTTAATTGAATTACGACTAAAATTATGTTACAGTACCCTTGAGATTCTATGAAATAATGATTATGAGGGTCTTATTTTTACATACAGCTGTAAACGAAGGGGAGAGCGCTTGCAGCGGGAATTTTGGAGGTCTTAGGGTATGAAGAGAATGTTGGCTAGGAGACTGCTTGTCGGTGCACTTACACTGACAACGTTTTTTTCTACGTTTGGAAATTCTGTTGTCTTCGTAGCAGACGGAGATGTCGTTTATGCGCAGGATGATCTTGGGGCTGATTCCAGCGCAGATGATTATTCCATTGGAGATTTGGATATAGCAGAGAGTATAAATGAAACTGATGAAGCATCTGAGGAAACATCAGAAGCTCCAGAGGAAGCCACTGAGGAAGCTACAGAGGAGGCTACAGAAGAATCATCACAGGAGGCTTCGGAAGATTCTTCAGAAGCAGCTTCAGAACAGTCTTCAGAGGCACCTTCTGACAGCGCCAGCGAGGATGCAGGTTCAGAAGGGTCAACAGATACACCTTCAGAAGCGTCAGACGAGGCATCAACAGGAGCTTCGTCTGATGATAGTGCTGACAATGCTTCAAGTGAGAGCTCAGATGAAACAGCAGCTGATGCATCTTCTGAAAGCAGCTCAGATGACGCTTCTTCATCAGCAAGTTCAGCTGACCCTGATCACAAGAAAGAGGTAGGCGAGGTTGCAGAGGGAGAGAACGACCTTAGCAATGAAAAGTTTGGTCGTGTTTACGATATTATCCTTTCATCTGAAATACAGGATATCAATTCAAAGGTAATCCTTGGCTTCAGCTTCCAGATTTACAACGCTGAAAAGATTCCTAACGGACAGTTTACATATTCACTTCCACAGCAGCTGGATTTCTCTAGCCTGGGATCAGATCCGATTGATATATATAATGATGGAAAATGGATTGGAACAGCAACTGTTAGTGCTGATAATGTAATGTCTTTTGACATTGACAAGGAATATCTTAAGTCACTTCCTAACGACCTTTTTGGCCGAGTAGTTCTTAACTGCACAGTAGCCAGAGGAAAAGGCGGAAATGATGAGGAAGTGGAGGTTGTATTCTCAGACGGAACCAGCAAGGTGATTACTGTAACTAATCCCGTGATCACAGCTACAAAGGATAACGTGCTTATCAAGTCAAATCAGGCTACATTCTCAGTTAAATTTGATGTTAAGGCTGATAGTAACAATGTTGTAATTACTGACACTCTCGGCAAAAACCTTAAGTTTAAGGGACCTGGACGAATCTGGTTTAAGAGTGGTGAAAAGACCTATCACCCTGACTATCAGATAAGCGAAGATGGACATACTCTTACTTTCAATGTAGGAACACTTCCTGCAGGTCAGTATTCTTTAGTATATGAAGTTGAAACTGTAGAGGTTATAGACACCAAAGGCATGACTCCTGAAGAAATTATAGAGGTAGGAAATGGAAACACCTGCAGCTGGACCTGGGACGGAGCATCCAAGGAGCATGAGGTATCTGCTTACGCTGAGTGTCAGATTGGAGAGACCCTTAAAAAGACGGCTTCTGGCGCAATTTCACATGATGGTGTTCAGAAGTGGTATGTATATGTTGGAGGCGCCTCAAATCCTTATCCTATTGCAGGTAGAACTCTTGTGGACAAGCTTGATTCCAGAATGGAATTTACTTCCCACGATTTCTGGATTGCCAAGAGCTATGACGGCAAGACCTGGAATAACTGGAAAAGGCTTGACGAGTCTAACTTCTCTAAGGAGGGTGAGCAGGAGATTATTACCTATACCTTCCCTGCTGATGCTGAGGCATGTAATTACAGGATTACCTGCTACTCCAAGATAAAGGGTGATCTTCCTCTGGATAATCCTACTTATTACAATGATGTAGAGCTTTATTATAATGAAGAACTTATTGCTGATGCACAGGCCAAGACCAACTATAACCACGTTGGTAAATTTGCTCAGGATATTAAGAAACATATAGTGAAGCACACAGGAGATGGTTCTGAGGAATATGTTTCTACTGGTGGAGCAGGCAGAGTTCATGCAGATGACAGCGTTAGAGATTCTTCAAACGGCGTAGTAGAATGGATGTCTGTATTTACTATTGATGGCCTTCGGGAAAAATACAGCGTCGTAATAAAGGATACTATTTCTCCTGCTGGTGGCAACAGTAAGGTTGCTAACAAGGTTATTTCAGCCGAGATCCTTGAAGGTATCGAGGTTTATGCTTTAGATGAAAATAACAACAAGGTCGGCGAAGCTCTGACAGATGTTACAGCTACTGTAAAGGGATCTTCTTTTGAACTTAAATTAAAGGTTGCTCCCGGAAGATATGGAATCTTCTACAAGACTAAGGATTCTAATGACTTCCCAAGTGGAGTTACTGTAGCATTTGATAATCATATCAGCATGACTATCGATGGACTTACTGAAAGTGATGATCTTGGATATGATGTAAATGATGCCGGAATTCCTATGGTTAAGAAAGCAATTACCGGTTCATATGATAAAGAATCAGGTCTATTCTGCATTCCTTGGGAAGTTTATGTAAATAAGCATCCTCTTGGACAGGAGCCCGCTAATATTGTAGACGGAGTAAAGGCTAGAATTTCAGATTATCTTCCTGATAAGCTGACCTACAAGAGCGGTTCTGCTGTAATAACAAAGAATGATGGAACTACCTTTAAGCTTGAGCCTGTAGTTACCAAAAAGGATGGAAAGCAGGTTCTTACCTGGAACTTTGACTGGGAAAAGAAAGATAGTATTTCTGCAAAGAATAATTTCTACGTAATAAGATTTGAAACTCTTGTAGATAAAGACTATCTTAATAACCTCATCGACAGCACAGAAAGCGGCTCGGTTAAGTTCTCCTTTGACAATAATGTTCTTGCAAATGTAGGCGGAAAAGGCGGCGGTACTAATGCAGGCAGCGTTGACAAGATTGGAATGGTAGAAAAAACCGCTGCCTTCGATAGCAAGTCGCAGCTTATCAAATATTCTGTAAAGATTAATGATAAGGGTCTTGATCTTATCGATGGTGATAAGCTGGTTCTTACTGATGATGTTACAAACGGAATTTATGTAGAAGGTTCACTTCATGTGTACGACCTTAATACAAAGGAAGAGATTACTATCCCTTCAGGAGACTTTAAATGCTTCAATGGAAATAAGTCCTTTGAGATTACTGTTCCTGACCAGAGGGCTATGGTAATTGAATACTCAGTAAGACCTATTATTGCTGAGATTCAGAATACATCAGACGGCAAGGCAAATGTCGATGTAAGCAATAAAGCTACTTTGTACTGCAGAGGTGTTAAGTCCTCGAAGTGGGAAAAGATATATGCTGTTGATCAGGTTAAAGCTGATATTTCAAGCGAAAAAGGAAGCCTTCGTGTAACTAAGAAGGATATGGATGATAAGTCCATTCTTCTTTCAGGGGCAGAGATTTCTCTTTACAGAGTTGATCTTGAGACAGGAGAGGAAAACTTAGTTGGCAAGCAGGTAACTGCAAGTCCTAAGTTCTATGCTCTGTTTACTGAGGATGGATCATATGGCTCTCTTATCTTTGATACTGTATACTACTATGTAGAGAGTAGCGAGCCGAAGGGGTATAAGCTTGATGATACCAAGCACTATTTCCTGTTCAAGGGAATAAAGTACCCATATATTGAAGAGCAGCTTCAGAAGTTTATTGAAACAAATGGCGTAACTGTAAAGGTTATTGATACTAAAAAAGAGAGCGCTACTTATGATGTAGAACTTTTGAACGAGAAGCTTCCGTATCCAACACCAGACCCAACACCAGACCCAGACCCAACACCAGACCCGGATCCAACACCAGATCCTACACCGGACCCACGTCCTACACCTAAGCCAACGCCAGATCCTAAGCCAGCTCCAGATCAGGAACCTGCTCAGGATGAAACATCTTCTGAGAATTCTACAGTTGAGACTAACATAGTGGCTTCTATATTGGATCTTCCAGAGGTACTTGGAGCACTTAGAGGTGAGGATGAAAGTGATCTTCCGGATGTCCGTGGTGCAAGAAGATCAAGCACTGATGACAGAGATATGAGCGGCGCTTATATCATATTACTTGCTGCTTTAGCTACATTGTTAGGATTTTTCATAAGCTACAAATACAAGAAGGATGAGTGAAATGGCAGAAGAACAAAAGACAGAATTATCAGAAATGGAACAGCTCCTTAATTTAACTAAAAAGAGGCTTATGCTCCAGAGAATCTCAACAGCTTGCATAGCTGCAATGCTGCTTGTCGTGTTAATTGTTACTGTGACGATAGTTCCAAAGGCAGTTAATGTAATAACACATTTTACTGAAGTTGCTATCAAAGCAGAGGATTCACTTAAGCAGGTAGATGAAATGTCTACCAGCATCAAGAAGACAAGTGATAATGTTGATAAGCTTGTAAAAGAGAATTCTACGCAGCTTAATGATGCGGTTCAGAAGCTTGCTGATGTTGACTATGATGGCCTCAATCAGGCAATCAAGGATTTACAGGAAACCATGGGGCCTATGGCTAACTTCATGAGCAGATTCAGATAAGTGGTAAATAAAGTATGGCAATAGAATTAAAAACGTTTTTTAACCTTATGCATTATGAATATGGCGAGGCATTTTTTGGCAGCTACAAGGGCATGAGATACAGGCTCGCAAGGGAACCCCTTGAAAACGTAAAGTTCGTTCCCGTTGAAAAAAGAGATCCTGCAACCCTAATGGCTACAGTATGGCCGGAGCCTAATTCCTACGGTGCAACTGACAAAGCTCTTATGACCTCTGAGCATTTTGAGGTTTCTCAGGAGGGCCTTGAAAAGGCTGTTGCCTGGATAAATGAGCAGTATGAGTCGAGGAAAGATGAATGGACCAAATAATTGGGAAAATTTATCTGAAAATTTTTAACAATTAAAAAAGGAATTTGAAACCCCACGTCGAATAATATTTGATGTGGGGTTTTTGTTTATATGTAGATGAGGAAATCTGTATGAAAATACGCGAACAACTGGAAGAAAGAGAAACTCAGATCTTAAGTAAGTATGCAACACTTAGCATGAATACTAAGGGAAGGGAAAAGGAAGAGAAGCCCTGCGACATAAGGCCTTGCTTTCAAAGAGACAGGGACAGGATTTTATATTCCAAGTCCTTTAGACGTCTCAAGGATAAAACCCAGGTTTTCCTTTCTCCTGATGGAGATCATTATCGTACAAGAATGACCCATACCCTTGAGGTTTCACAGAACGCCAGAACAATAGCCAAAGCGTTGAGGCTGAATGAGGATCTGGCAGAAGCCATTGCTTTAGGGCATGATTTGGGGCATACACCCTTTGGACATGCCGGAGAAAGGGCACTTAACGATGTGTGTCCTTTGGGCTTCAGACATAACGAGCAGAGCCTTCGCATTGTGGAAACGCTTGAGAATTACGGACAGGGAATGAATCTGACCTGGGAAGTAAGAGATGGCATCATCAATCATGAGATGGATCTTAAGCCTGCCACATTAGAGGGAAGAGTTGTTAGACTTTCTGATAAGATTGCTTATATGCATCATGATATGGACGATGCCATAAGAGGCGGGATTTTAAAGGAAAGCGACGTTCCTGAGGATCTTGCGCAGGTAATTGGCCATTCTAACAGAGAGTGGATCGATACGTTTATTCATGACATTATTTCAAACAGCATGGACAAGGATGATATCAGAATGTCAGATGAAGTTTACGATGCTTTCCATAAGCTTCGCAGATTTATGTTTGAAAGAGTGTACACCAATCCTATAGCCAAGAGTCAGGAGGGAAAGGTTGAGGATATGGTCAAGATTCTTTATAAGTACTATCTTGATCATTTTGACAAGCTTCCTGAGTACCTTAAGAAAATGCTTGACGATGACGTAGAAAAGGAACGTCTTGTCTGCGATTATGTCAGCTCAATGACAGACAGATATGCAGTTTATGACTTTCAGGAGGTTTATGTTCCGAAGTCATGGGGAGTACTGTAATTTTAGTACTATATAAAACGTTTTGTAAGGAGAGTATAGTTGCGATATTCTGATGAAATTATAGAAGAGGTTAGATCTCGCAACGACATCGTAGATGTAGTTGGACAGTATGTGCATCTGCAGAAGAAGGGAGCCAATTATTTTGGTCTTTGCCCTTTTCATAATGAGAAATCCGGATCCTTTTCAGTTTCCGGTCATAAACAGATGTATTACTGCTTTGGCTGCGGTGCCGGAGGCAACGTAATAACCTTTTTGATGAAATATGACAATTTAACATTTCAGGAAGCAGTAAAGCAGTTGGCAGATCGGGCAGGAGTTAAGCTTCCCGATGAGGATAACTCAGAGGCTGCCAAGGCTATGCGGGACAAGAAGCAGATACTTCTTGATATCAACAAAGAGGCTGCAAAATATTACTATTATCAGCTGCGAAGCCCTAATGGCCAGAAGGGAATGGAATACTTCAGGGGCAGAAAACTTAGCGATGAGACCATGCAGCACTTTGGACTTGGTTTTTCAAATGTGACAAGTGATGATCTGGTACAGCACCTAAGGAAGCTTGGTTACAAGGATGCTCAGATAATAGAAGCGGGTCTTGCATCTCATGATGAGAAGTTTGGTACCCATGACAAGTTCTGGAACAGGGTAATGTTTCCAATTCAGGATGCATCGCAGAAGGTAATCGGATTTGGAGGGCGAGTTTTAGGAGATGGCAAGCCCAAATATCTCAACTCGCCAGAGACACCGATATTCGATAAGAGCCGTAACCTGTTTGGACTTAACTACGCCAAGAATTCAAGGGCAGGCTACATGATAATCTGCGAAGGCTATATGGATGTTATAGCTATGCATCAGGCCGGTTTTACCATGGCGGTGGCGTCTCTTGGAACTGCTTTTACCACGGGACAGGCCATGATACTTAAACGGTACACGGATGAAGTTATCCTTTCTTACGATAGTGATGAAGCAGGAACCAAGGCGGCCCTCAGAGGAATAGGTATTCTGAAGGAAGCCGGGGTAAAGGGAAAGGTGCTTAATCTAAAGCCCTACAAGGATCCTGATGAATTTATCAAAAACGAAGGCAGAGATGCTTTCGAAGAAAGAATACGAAACGCCGAGAGCACGTTCTTTTTTGAGACAAGGATTTTGCAGGAACAGCACGACATGTCAGATCCTGAATCAAAGACAGAATTCCACAGACAGCTTGCCAAGAAGCTCTGTGAGTTTGAGGAGGCGCTGGAACGTGAGAATTATATCGAAGCAGTGGCTGCAAGATATAACATAGCAGTTGATGATCTAAGGAGGCTGGTTGCATCTTACGCTGCAAAGGGCGGAATGGTTAAGCCTGCGGAGAGACCTAGATCAGGAATTCAGCAAAAGAGAAGCCCTGAGGACGGCGCTAGAAAGAATCAAAGGCTTTTGCTTACCTGGCTTACCGATGAGCCCAATATTTATCCGAAGGTTTCAAGGTGGGTTAAACCAGAGGATTTCTCGGATGATCTGTATAGGAACGTTGCTACAAAGCTTTTTATGGGTCTTGAAAATGGCAATTTTTCGCCGGCAGCGATCCTGGATAATTTTACAGACGAGGAAGAACATCGGCAGGTGGCTGAGATGTTCAATACCAATCTTATAGATATAGAAACGAAGGAGCAGAGAAGGAAAGCTTTTCACGATATTATCGTGGGTGTGAGACAGGCGGGATATGAGCGCCAAAAGAAAGAGCTAAAACCTGATGATCCTGAGTTTTTAAATAAAACAATACAAGGCAAGAAGGAGATGGAGAGGCTACTTAAGGCAGATATTTCTCCGGATGACTAAAACAACAATAGAAAAGGAAAATATAAAAATGGCAAAGAAAGAAACAAGCGCAAAGGAAACTGAGGCAAAGAAGACTGTAAAGGCTGCAGCTGAGAAGGCAACTGAGAAGAAAGAGACTACAAAGAAGGCAGCAGCTGAAAAAAAAGAGACAGAAAAGAAGGAAACAGAAAAGAAGACTACTAAGATAGCTGCTACAGAGAAAAAGGAGTCTGCTAAGAAGGCATCTGCTAAAAAGGCAGCTGAAGAGCCTGTAGAAGAAAAGGCTGTAAAGAAGGCTGCTGCAAAGAAAGCTGAGAAAGCAGAGAAAGAAGAAAAGGTTGAGAAGGCAGAAAAGCCTGAAAAGCCTGCAAAGAAGACAGCTTCCAAGAAGGCAGAAAAGGCTGAGCAGGAAGGCAATATTGCTGATGGCGAAGTTGACGAGGCAACAAAGGAGCTTGTAGCTTCAAAGGTTAAAGAAATCCTTGCTATTGCAAAGAAGAAAAAGAATGTCCTTGAGTACGCTGAAATCAGTGATTTCTTTGCTGATCTTAATATCAACGAGGAACAGTTTGACAATATCCTTGAGGTTCTTGAAAATTCAGGAATTGATGTGCTTAGAGTTTCAGAAATTGATGATGATGTTATCCCTGATGACGAGGATATGATTCTTTCAGATGACGATGAAGAGGTTGATATGGAGAATATCGATCTTTCAGTACCTGATGGAATCAGTATTGAAGATCCTGTAAGAATGTACCTTAAGGAAATCGGTAAGGTGCCGCTTCTTACCGCAGATCAGGAAATTGATCTTGCCAAGGCTATGGAGGCAGGTGTCGATGCTGAGAAGCAGCTTGAAGAGGATAAGGATAAGAACAAGCTTACAGATGCTGAGAAGAAAAAGCTCAATGCAATCATCTATGAAGGAGATGAGGCAAAGAAACGTCTTGCTGAGGCTAACCTTCGACTTGTTGTAAGTATTGCCAAGAGATATGTTGGACGTGGAATGCTTTTCCTTGATCTTATTCAGGAAGGAAACCTTGGTCTTATCAAGGCTGTAGAAAAGTTTGATTTCCGTAAGGGATTTAAGTTCTCAACATATGCTACATGGTGGATCAGACAGGCTATTACAAGAGCTATCGCTGACCAGGCTAGAACTATCCGTATCCCTGTTCACATGGTTGAGACTATCAATAAGCTCATCCGTGTAAGCAGACAGCTCCTCCAGGAACTCGGCCGTGAGCCGCTTCCAGAAGAGGTTGCTAAGGAAATGAACATGCCTGTTGAGCGTGTACGTGAAATCCTTAAGATTTCTCAGGAGCCTGTTTCTCTTGAGACACCTATCGGTGAGGAGGAAGATTCACATCTTGGTGACTTCATTCAGGACGACAATGTTCCTGTACCTGCAGATGCAGCTGCATTCACGCTTCTTAAGGAGCAGCTTGTTGAGGTTCTTGGTACTCTTACAGAGCGTGAGCAGAAGGTACTTAGACTTCGTTTTGGTCTTGATGATGGAAGAGCAAGAACACTTGAAGAGGTTGGTAAGGAGTTCAACGTAACCCGTGAGCGTATCCGTCAGATTGAGGCCAAGGCTCTTAGAAAGCTTCGTCATCCAAGCCGTAGCCGTAAGCTTAAGGATTATTTGGATTAATTATGGAAAGTACGTTTTCAAATGATATTTCTGCCAAAATGTCTCAGAGGCTTATTACAATAGCAGATATGCTAAAAGCATCTGATGACATTAAGGCACCGGAAGTTGTTGCAGATGTGGGCTGTGATCATGGCTATGTTTCAATCTATCTGATTCAGCAGAATATAGCCAGATCGTGCCTTGCAATGGATGTTAGAAAGGGCCCTTTAGAGGGAGCCTTTAATAACATCAGAGATTATGGTCTTGAAGACAGGATAACAACAAGGTTATCTGACGGACTTACAGCTCTTCAAAAGGACGAGGCTGATGCTCTGGTAATAGCGGGAATGGGCGGCAAGCTCATGCTTCGTATTTTAAATGACGGCAAGGTAAAAGAGCTTGGTATAAAGCAGGCTGTTTTGCAGCCTCAGTCAGATATTCAGGAGTTTAGAGCGTATCTTAGAAATGAAGGCTATGTAATCGTTGATGAAAAGATAGTTCTTGATGAGGGCAAATACTATTTTCCTATGAAAGTTTTGATAGACCCGGAGGCTTTTTCTTATAGTAACAGGGAAAATGTACTCCATAGAGTCCAAAAGGATCTTTCAGATATTTGCCATTGCGAAAAAGAGCAGAGCCATAGAATCTGTAACAGATTTGGGGAATACAATATTTTACGTAAAGATGTTTTGTTAAAGGATTTTTGTCAGCATGGAGTCGAGGTATGCAATACAATCATGAAAAACCTTGATAAAGCTGCCCATGCCGATCGTTTTATGGAAGTTGAAGCAGAGCTTAGTGATCTGCAGATAGTACTAAAATATTACGAAAAGGGGTAATCCTTATGCCAATAATTACTATTAATGGAGTACAGAGAGAGTACGAAAAAGGAATCACTTTTGAGGAAATAGCCAAGGAACATCAGGAAAAGTATGACCACAGAATAGCTGCAGTCATTTTCAACGGCAAGATCAGAGAGCTTATGAAAACTGTCAAAAAGGATGGTGAGCTTTCTTTTGTTACCTTTAGTGACAATATTGGTTACAAGACCATGCGCAGAACTGCAATCATGATGCTTATAAAGGCAGTTCGTGATGTGGGCGGAGACAAGGCCCTTAAAACTAAGATTGAGTTTACTGTTGGAAACGGATATTATTGCAGGATTATTGGTGATGTAGTGGTTGATGATGCTTTTGCTACCAAGGTATCAGAGAGGTTCCAGAGTATTATTGACGATGCTATGCCTATTACTAAGAAGGTCTATCCTTTAGATGATGCCATTGAGATTTTCAAAAAGCAGGGCATGGAGGATAAGGTAGCTCTTCTTAAATATAGAAGAAGTTCAGAGATCAATATCTACAAGCTGGGCAATTTCTATGATTATTATTATGGATATATGCTGCCTAACACTTCTTATATAGAAAACTATCAGATAGACTGCTATCATGGCGGCCTTATGTTTACTTTGCCAACAAAGGCAGACAGCCACAATATCGTTGTATCTGAGCCAAGAGAAAAGCTTTTTAACACCATGATGCTCTCAAGTGAATGGGGCAGCATGATGGGAATCAATAACGTTGGAGACCTTAATAACATGGTCTGCGAGGGCAGGATTAATGAGATGATCCTAGTGCAGGAGGCGCTTCAGGAAAGCCGCATTGCAGATATTGCCCGCAAGATTTTCCAGAGAATCGATGTTAAATTTGTCATGATTGCAGGCCCTTCTTCATCAGGAAAGACAAGCTTTGCAAACAGGCTTTCAATTCAGCTTCGTACCTATGGACTTACGCCTCATCCAATTAGTCTTGATAACTATTTTGTGAATAGAGAGAATACACCAAAGCATCCTGATGGCACATACAACTTTGAATGTCTTGAGGCATTGGATGTTGAGAGATTCAATCAGGATATGACAAGGCTCCTTAAGGGAGAGAGGGTTGAAATGCCTGAGTTTAATTTTGTCACTGGCAAGAGAGAGATGAACGGCGATTTCCTGCAGCTTGGCAAAAATGATGTACTTGTAATAGAGGGAATTCATGGACTTAATGAAAAGATGAGCTATGCTCTTCCTGCAGAGTCTAAGTTCAAAATCTATATAAGTGCCCTTACTACTCTTAGCATTGATGATCACAACAGAATTCCTACAACTGATGGCAGACTCCTTAGAAGAATAGTAAGAGATGCCAGAACCAGAGGTGCTTCTGCTAAGAAAACCATTGGAATGTGGGCTTCTGTAAGAGCTGGAGAAGAGGAAAACATCTTCCCATTTCAGGAGGAAGCAGATGAGATGTTTAACTCAGCTCAGATTTATGAGCTGGCGGTAATTAAGCCTTACGCTGAGCCACTTCTTTTTTCTATAGACAAGAGCGAACCGGAATACTATGAGGCAAAGAGACTTCTAAAGTTCCTTGATTATTTTGTGAGTGTTGATTCTTCAATGCTTCCACGAAATTCTATCTGCCGCGAATTCGTCGGAGGCAGCTGCTTCAAGGTATGACCGTTGGTTAATCGATTAAGACATATTTTCCCTGCAAGCCCCTCGCTTGCAGGGTTTATTTTTTGTTTATTTTCTTTAGTTTCTTTTAAGGCGAATCTACATTTCTTATACGGTCTTATGATAATTCGTATGATTTCATTTTTCATAAAATTAGGACAAAGTTAGAACCGGTAAAGCATCTTTTCGACACACTTAATTCTTACGAGGGAGGGATTAAATATGCTGAGAAAATGGAACAAGATACTATCATTCATACTGGCAATAGCATTAGTGTTTACCACTATAAATAGTAATTATGCATGTGCCAGAGTTTTTGCAGAGGAAGGAGAGGATTCAGCTGCAGTTGAAGCTCCCGCACAGGAAGCGGAAGCACCAGCACAGGACTCAGAACCTGAATCAGAGCCTGAGCAAGAGCAGGAAGAAGCTCCGGAAGAAGCTTATGAGGAGCCTGCTCCAGAAGAAACTCCAGAAGAAGCTCCGGTAGAGGAACCTGCACCTGAGGAGGCAGCTGCTGAAGCTCCAGCAGAGGAGCCTGCACCAGAAGCTCCTACAGATGAGGCAGCACCTGAGGTTTCTACACCGGTAGAGACATTCCCGGAGATAGAAGAACCTGCAGCAGAGGCAGCCAGCATCGAAGCTTCTGATGAAACTGAAGAGGCAGTTGAAGCTTCATCTGAGTGTTCATCACTTGAAGATGAAGAGGAAGAAAAGCCTGAAAAGAAGGAAGCTCCAGAGCATGAGTATGTAACAATACACTATACTCACGGATTTGGCGGCAGAGTAACAAGATCTGAAGAGACAGTTGACATAGCTGATGAAGATGCTGAATTTAAGGGATCTACAGCCATAGCCAATAATCAGTATTATCAGTTTGTATCATGGGTAGACGAAGACGGAAACACAGTTTGTTCTGATTCCGAGTTTATTCCAACAAGTGTCGAAGAAGATTCAACATATAAAGCAACATTCATGAAGCTTACATCAATGCCTGAGCAGAGCTTTAACCAGAGCGCAGGTGGAATGAACGTATTTGTAAGTGCTGATGAAGGCGTTTTCCCAGAGGGAACACAGATGATAGTTACAGCCATTTCTGATGCTGATGCTCTTGATGCAGCTCAGGATGCTATGGGTGAGAACGTCACAGCAGCTAAGGGTGTTGACATTACCTTTAAAAATGCAGAAGGCATCGAGATTGAGCCTGCAGATTCAAAATATGTACACGTTTCAATTTCACTGGCAAGTGCTCTTGAAGGTGATTCCTTTAGCGTAGTACATAAAGATGATGAAGGAAATGCAGAGGTTGTAGCTGATGCTCATGCACAGGGTGCTGATTTTGAAACAAATTCCTTCTCAGTTTATATCGTAGCTGGAGAAAATCAGGGCTCAGATGAGGAAGAAAATGTGCTGGCAGTTGCTAACTACATTTTCTACGCAGCAGATAATACAACTGAGTTTGCAAATTACAATGTAAAGGAAAATGATGTTATTGCAAATCCTGGAGTTCCTTCTCTTTCAGATAATCAGGAATTCCTTGGATGGTTCATTGATGGCAACGAATCAAAGCCAATAACCTTTAATCCTACCTATAAAGTACCTGAAGTTGTTTCAGGTGCAACAGTTAAGATTTATCCAAGCATTAAGACAACTTACTACATTACATTCTTTGGCGTTGACGGAGAAATCCATCAGGTAGCCAGAGTAGAAGTAACCGACGGCGAAACTCCTATATATGACGCCAGCGAGATGACGGTATCTCCTTCAGGGGATACACAGGCCTTCAAGGGCTGGGCAGCAGAAAAGAACAGCACAACAGTCATAAAGGACGATGGAACAGAAAACCACATTAACGCACAGCTTCACTCAAAAGTATATCCGGTCATAGTTACAGCTTATTGGGTACGCTTTTATGGAAATGGCGATGGCTCTACATACACAGGCCCTCAGTACCTTGAGAGCGGACACACACTTTCAGAGATCAGAAATAAGGTAACCGGAAGCAACGCTCCTACAAGACTTGGCTACGAGTTCAAAGGCTGGTCAAAGAATTCTGGCGAAAACAACACAGTTATTTCTGAATCAGAATGGTCACAACAGATCCAGAGTCTGGTAGGCGGAAGCGGAGAGCTTTACCTCTACGCATCATGGGGACCTGTAACACAGACTAAGTACACAATTATCATTTGGGAACAGAATGTTAAGTGTAACGGATATGATTTCGTATCTGCAGAGACATTGACTGGTTCAACAGGTGACAGTCTTTCATATACATATTCAACATATAACGGAAGACTCACCATAAAGAGAGAAAATTCAAATGTAAAGCAGATAAATACTAGTACTCACAAAACTGGATTTTCATATGACAAAACTGAAATAGTTGATGGCAAAGGCAATACAGTTACAGCTATCGGACCCAAAGGCGATACAGTAATCAATGTTTACTTTAACAGAAAACTCATAAAGATTAAGTTTGATTACACTACAGGAACAGATCCAACATATCAGGGTTATTATGGCCAGACTTTTAGTGACAACAGTTTCCAGGTTTACACATGGCCTTCAGGTAAGCACTGGTATGAGGGCACAACATACATTACATTCCTGGATACTTTCCTTGAAGATACAACACTGAAAGAAGGAAGCGCGCCTGGAACCGGAGTTGTTGTATACCATTACAAACAGACTTTACAAGGTACATATGACAAAGATCACCCAGATAACCAGAATGAGGCTAAAAAAGGAAGCAACTTTAATTTCACTGAAAAGTACAAAGGATTTAAGCTCATCGGTTATTCAAAGGGCAGTTTTGATAATACAGTGAACAATATTCCATCAAGTAATAGTGCTACAGTAAATGAAGATTTCCATATTCGTCATAAGAGAAATAAATACAACTTAAAGCTTATAAACGTAAATCCTCTGAATGGTAGCGAATCCGACATAAGAACATTTAATGGAATATACTTTGAGCAGAAATTTAACACGGCAGATGGTATTTCCGGCTATATCGCAGAAGACTATTCACCTGCAGGAATTAACTACTCCGGATATAAGTTCAAAGGCTGGTACAAGGATTCAGCCGGAACAGTAGCATTTAACTTTAATGATGAGATGCCTGCTCTTGCAGATGAAAGCGCATCAGTTCTTGTATATGGCATTTGGACACCAATTAAGCATAGAGTAACTCTTGATCCTAACGGCGGCTCTTTCGTAGGACAGCTTGCTGACGCTAAGTTTCTTCCTGAAGAGGAAGGCGGCGATGGCATAATCCGTTACTTCAACGTAGAGATGACTGAGCCTGTATCAAGAGATAACCTTGAAAATGGTGTAACCTACAACGATAATTACAGACTTGTAGGTTGGGTGCATAAAGAAGACGGAAGCCCATTCGCATATGGAACTGTAGTTGAAGATGTTAACCTCATCGCAATCTGGCGCTACGCAGGCGTTGTAAAGATCATGTACGATGCTGGTGACCATGGCGGATTCGATTCCATGGCTAACAAGACCTTTAGCGATGACTACAGCTACGCTACAGATTCTGCAGCAGTTGTAGCAGCTCCTCCATCAGTTATCGATACAGAAAACGGCTTTAGCTTCGTTGGATGGGCAATTGATGGCGATGCATCAGGAAAGACTTACTACTACAACAATAACTTTACAATCACAAATGATATGATCGACGCCGGAACAACCATTGATGGTATCAGATATGTAGTTGTCAGAGCTATCTATCTTGAGACAGGATCTACCGGATCTGACAGCGAAATGACAACAATTACCTACGATCCAAATGGCGGCGAAGGATCAGCTATAACAATAGATGTAAAGGTTAATGAAAGAGTAGTTTCAAAGGGAGCAATCTTCACAAAGCCTGGACACAAGATGGTATCCTGGAACACAATGGCAGATGGAAGTGGAGAAATCATTCCTCTTAACCAGGAGTTTATCGCAGCAGATAACCTTGATAGAACTGTAACTAATACCAAGGCAAATATCCTTTACGCTCAGTATCAGAAGCTTTCAATCACAGTAACTGTAAAGGGTAATGAGACTGAAAAAGCATATACTGGCGTAGATCAGACCTATAACGAATACAGCATAGTATCAGTTGTTGATGAAAACGGAAATGCTGTAACCGGATTTACAAAGGACAATATCAGTTACACAGGCACAGGTGCAAGCGGAAAGGATGCAGGTGATTATACATACACACTTAACACATCAGATTTCTCAGCTTCATCATCAGATTATGCCGAAGTAAAGATAGTTATCTCAACTGCAGCAGGTGAGAACCAGATTAAGCTCACTATTACTCCGGCTTCTGCAACAATTAAAACAGGATCAGATAGTAAGCCATATGATGGAACACCACTTACAAAAGCAGAAGCTTCTATCACAGGCCTTGTAAATGGCGAGACAGCTACAGTTACAGCAACAGGAACAATCACAGATCCTGGAACAACTACAAATACTTATACAATTGACTGGGGAACAACAAATAAGGATAACTACACAGTAACAGAAGATCTTGGTACTTTAGAGATTACAGTTTACTCATTACCAGTTGTACTTACAGCTCCTTCAGATAGTAAGACCTATGACGGAACTGCACTTACAGCAGACGGAACAGGAGAAAAGAAGGTAACAGCAACCGGACTTCCTGCAGGATACACAGTAGAAGCAACAGCATCAGGAAGCCAGACAGATGCAGGCAGCAGCGATAACGTAGTAAATGACGGATTCGTAATCAAGAACGCATCTGGTGTAGATGAAACAGCAAGTTTCCTTAACGTAACTAAGGCTGTTGGAACCCTTACAGTTAATAAGGCTCCTGTAACAGTTACAACAGGCTCAGCTTCTAAGCTGTATGACGGAACAGCACTTACAAAAGCAGAAGCATCAATAACAGGCCTTGTAAATAACGAAACTGCAACCGTAATAGCAACAGGAAGCCAGACAGAAATAGGAAGTTCAAGTAATACCTATTCAATTACCTGGGGAACAACAAATAAGGATAATTACACAGTTACTGAGAATCTTGGAACTCTTACGGTAACAGTCAACAATGGAACAGTTACACTTATAGCTCCTTCAGATTCTAAGACCTACGACGGAACAGCTCTTACAGCAGACGGAACAGGAGAAAAGAAGGTAACAGCAACTGGTCTTCCAGAAGGCTTCACAGTAGAGGCAACAGCATCAGGAAGCCAGACAGTAGCAGGCAGCAGCGCAAATGTAGTTAATGACGGATATGTAATCAAGAATCAGAGCGGCGTAGATGTAACAGCGAAATTTACAAACGTATCTAAGTCAGATGGAACACTTACTGTAAATAAGGCGACTGTAACAATAACAACAGGATCAGCTACTAAGGCATACGACGGAACAGCTGTCACAAATTCACAGGCTTCAATATCAGGGCTTGTAAATGGCGAAACAGCTACAGTTACAGCAACAGGAAGCCAGATTGAGGAAGGAAGTTCAGATAATACATATTCAATCGACTGGGGTACAACAAATAAGGATAACTACACCGTTTCCGAGAACCTTGGAACCCTTACAATAACAGTTAATAGTGGCACAGTTACACTTACAGCTCCATCAGATTCTAAGACCTATGATGGAACAGCCCTTACAGCAGATGGAACAGGAGAAAAGAAGGTAACAGCAACTGGCCTTCCAGAAGGCTTCACAGTAGAAGCAACGGCAACAGGAAGCCAGACAGTAGCAGGCAGCAGCGATAACGTAGTAAATGACGGATTTGTTATCAAGAATGCAGCAGGAACTGATGTAACAGCACTGTTTACAAATGTTGGCAAGGCAACTGGAACCCTTACAGTAAATCCGGCTCCTGTGACAATAACAACAGGATCAGCTTCCAAGGCATATGACGGAACAGCGGTTACAAATGCAGAAGCTTCAATTACAGGCCTTGTAAATGGCGAAACAGCAGCCGTTACAGCAACAGGAAGTCAGATAAATGTTGGAAGTTCTTCAAATACATACTCAATTGACTGGGGTACAACAAACAAGGATAACTACTCAGTAACAGAGAGCCTTGGAACTCTTACTATCACAGAACAGTCAGGTGAAGTAAAACTTATAGCTCCAAGTGCAGAGAAAGTATATGACGGAACTCCTTTAACAGCAGATGGAACAGGAGAAAAGAAGGTAACAGCAGTTGGTCTTCCAGAAGGCTTTACAGTAGAGGCAACAGCAAGTGGAAGCCAGACAAATGCAGGCAGCAGCGCAAATACAGTTAATGACGGATATGTAATTAAGAATAAGACTGGTGATGATGTAACTAATTATTACACAAATATATCAAAGGAAGACGGAACCCTTACTGTAAATCCAGCATCTGTAACAGTTACAACAGGATCAGCTTCCAAGCCATATGACGCAACTCCTCTTACAAAAGACGAAGCATCAATAACAGGTCTTGTAAATGGCGAGACAGCTACAGTTACAGCAACAGGAACAATTACTGATCCAGGAACAGCCGACAATACTTATTCAATCGACTGGGGTACAACAAACAAGGATAACTACTCAGTAACAGAGAACCTTGGAACCCTTGAAATAACTGTACATACCGCGGAAGTTACACTTACAGCTCCAAGTGCTTCTAAGACCTACGATGGAACAGCCCTTACAGAAGATGGAAAAGGAGAAAAGAAGGTAACAGCAACCGGACTTCCAGATGGATACACAGTAGAAGCAACAGCAAGTGGAAGTCAGACAGATGCAGGCAGCAGCGCAAACACAGTTGATGATGGATATGTTATCAAGAACGCAGCTGGCGCAGATGAGACTCTAAGCTTTACATATGTAACTAAGGCAAACGGAACTCTTACAGTCAATCCGGCACCTGCAACAATTACAACAGGATCAGACTCCAAGGCATATGACGGAACAGCTCTTACAAAAGACGAAGCAGGTATAACTGGTCTTGTAAATAATGAAAAGGCAACAGTAACAGCAACAGGAAGCCAGACAGAAATAGGTAGTTCAAGTAATACCTATTCAATTGACTGGGGAACTACAAACAAGGATAATTACGCAGTTACTGAAAATCTTGGAACTCTTACCATAACTGCAAATGCAGGCGAAGTAGTTCTTACAGCACCTAGTGACAGCAAGACCTACGACGGAACTGCTCTTATAGCAGATGGAACAGGAGAAAAGAAGGTAACGGCAGCAGGACTTCCAGAAAACTTTACAGTAGAAGCAACAGCAACAGGAAGTCAGACAAAGGCCGGCAGCAGTGCAAACGTAGTAAATGACGGATTCGCCATCAAGAACCAGGCTGGAGTGGATGTAACAGAGAGATTTACAAATGTAACAAAGGTAGATGGAACTCTTACAGTTAATCCTGCATCTGTAACCATAGAAACAGGAACATCAAGTAAGCCTTATGATGGAAATCCTCTTACAAACGATGAAGCAACTATTACAGGCCTCGTAAATGGCGAGACAGCAACAGTGACAGCAACTGGAAGCCAGACAGAAATAGGAAGCTCAGACAATACATATTCAATCGACTGGGGCACAACAGACAAGGATAACTACACAGTTACTGAGAACCTTGGAACACTTACAATTACAGCCAATAACTCAGAAGTTAAACTTATAGCTCCTAGTGCAGAAAAAGAATATGATGGAACTCCTCTTACACTTGTCGGCATGGATGACTGGCCGGTAGTGGCAGAAGGACTTCCAGAAGACTTCACAGTAGAGGCAACAGCAAGTGGAAGTCAGACAGATGCAGGCAGCAGCGCAAATGTAGTTGATGATGGATATGTTATCAAGAATGCTGCTGGAGACGATGTAACAGCCAAATTCACTAATGTATCTAAGGTAGACGGAACACTTACAGTAACAAAGGCTAAGCTGGTTGTTACTACAGAGAGTGCATCAAAGATGTATGACGGCGATCCTCTTACAGCACCGGCAAGTCTTACAGGCCTCGTAAATAACGAAACAGCAACAGTAACCGCTACAGGAACAATAACTCAGGCCGGATCAACACCTAATACATATAAGATTACCTGGGGAATAGCAAAAGAAGGAAATTACCAGATTGAAGAGCATATCGGAACCCTCGTAATTAAGGACAGAGGAGCAGATGCATATGTTATCAGAGGTAATGTAAATGATGTGACCAGAGTTTACACTGGTGAAACTTATAAGGACTTCGACTTTAGTATTAGTCCTGTCGGATCACCAGCAAGGAACGCCATCAACTCGGTATTTGAACCGGTTATTACAGCTTTCAGAAATGCATTCGGACTTGTAGCAGGCGCATCAATGGGGACCAGCTCCGAAATACCGATAGCAGTAGATGGCAAGAGTTACACAGTATCAGGAATCAGAGTGGCAACAGAAGGAACTGACGCAGGAAGATATCCATTTACTATCGATGCAAGCGCAATGATGGTTAAGGATGCAGCTGGAAATAATGTAACTGCACAGTTTAAGTACGAGGATGGAAACCTTGGCACACTTACTATTGAGAAGGTACCTCTTTCCATCACAACAGGCTCAGCTTCAAAGAAATATGATAAGAAGCCTCTTATAAGCGATGAAGCAACAATAGCAGGACTTGTAAATGGCGAGACAGCAACAGTTAGGACAACAGGAAGTCAGACAGAGGTAGGTTCAAGTTCAAATACATACGTAATTGAGTGGGGCACAGCAAAAGAGAACAACTATAGTATTACAGATTCTCTTGGAACACTGACGGTAACAAGGGCTTCAACACCTTCGAATCCTCCAACACCACCTACACCTCCAACTCCTCCTTCAGATGAGCCTACAGTTATAACTGATGAGCCAACTCCGATGGCTCCAACACCAGCAGCACCAGCAGATGATGACCTTGTACCACTCGAGGCAGTTCTTGGAGCAAGAAGAGAGACTACAGACGGAAGAGCAGTTCTTGGAGCAAGAAGAGCTAAGACAGAGGATGAGACAGATACAATACCTAGAATATTTGCAATAATAGTATCAGCAGCAGTTGTCGTAACACTTATACTTGTAACAGCAAAGAAAAAAGAAGATGAGGACATTGAAGGCTGATACATGAAATACCTCTCCCTCATAAAAGGGTGTCGCATTTAGCGGCACCCTTTTAACGTTGCAAATTTTTTAATTTCAAATTCAAAAAAAGTGCAACATTCGCTTTTTCAGATATGTATAGAGGTTAAGAAGGTAACAAAAATTACTTTTGGAGGGAAAAATTATGAAAAAGAACTTTAAAGGAATGTCATTAGTATTAAGCACGGCTATGCTTGCATCGATGCTTACTGGTTGCGGTGGGGCTCATGAGACAGCGACTACTTCAAGTCAAAACTATGGCAACTACCCCAGCGAAACTCTCTGTGAGAGTGCAGATGATTGCGACGCAGCACCAAGTTTTTCAGCAGGATCTACAACCTACGGTTCCAAGACAGATAATACTTCAAGCTACATATATGAGTATTCACCTGTAAATAACTCAGAATCCTATGATAAGCCTGCAGAAAATGGTTATAATCTGGTGTTAAATCAGCCTCTTTCGACTTTTGCGGCAGATGTAGATACCGCATCTTATTCAAATATAAGAAGAATGATTGAAGATGGATATTTACTCAGGGACATTGACCCGGACGCAGTAAGACCAGAGGAGTTCATCAACTATTTTAACTATGATCTTAGAAAGCCTGATAAGGGTGATAAATTCGGAGTTACAACAGAAATCTGCAATTGCCCATGGAATGATGAACACAAGCTTTTGTTCGTAGGCATGAAAGCGCAGGACCTTGATTTTGAAGAAGCTCCAAAGAGCAATCTGGTATTCCTCATTGATGTATCCGGATCTATGGGTAGCAAAAATAAGCTTCCTCTTTTACAGAAATCCTTTGATGAAATGGTAGATAATCTTCCAAACGATGGAACAGTTTCAATCGTTACTTATTCAGGCGAAGAAAAGGTTGTACTTGAAGGCGAGAGAATGTCCAATAAAAAGGCTATAAAGAAGGCGATTGACAGCCTCAGTGCAGGGGGATGCACAAACGGAGAGGCTGGAATGCAGAAGGCCTATGATATCGCAGCCAAGTGCTTTATAGAGGGCGGTAACAACAGAGTTATCATGGCAACAGATGGTGATTTGAACGTAGGTATTTCATCTGTAAGCGATCTTGAGAAGTTTATTACAAATAAAAAGGACGAGGGAATCTTTTTAACAGTTCTCGGATTTGGAACAGGTAATTACAAGGATGATAAGCTTGAAAAGATAGCTGATTGCGGCAACGGAAACTATTCTTACATTGATTCACTTTTTGAAGGTAAGAAGGTTCTTGGAGAGCAGCTTTCATCAACACTTGTTACAGTGGCAAAAGACGTTAAGTTCCAGGTTGAGTTTAACCCTGAAAAGGTTGATTCCTACAGACTAATCGGCTATGAAAACCGCACAATGGCTGCAAAGGACTTCGACAATGACGCCAAGGACGGCGGTGAAATGGGCGCTGGACACGCAGTTGTTGCTCTTTACGAGATTGTTGAAAACGACTCATATGCAGGAATCGAGCTTAAATATCAGGCATCAGAGAAAAAGCAGTACTCCGATGAATATGCAACTGTTAAGGTTCGCTACAAAGAGCCTGATGAGGATGAATCAAGACTTTTCAGCTTCCCGGTAAAGGATGATTCCTTCCTTGAGAAGCCAACTGATTCCATCAAGTTTGCAGGAATGGCAGCAGAGTTCGCACTTCTTTTGTCAGATAGTGAATATAAGGGAAATGCTTCATTTGAAGATATTATGATGACTTACAAGACTCTGGATAAAACTGATGAATATCAGCAGGAGTTCAACCAGCTTGTAAAGATCATGGCAAAGAGAAGCTAAAGAGCAAAACAATACTTTTCCAATTATCAGCAAGGCATGCTATACTATTGAATGCGTAAATAAAGAAAAATGATATACCTGCACATTTACAAAGGGCGGGCTTGTGGAGGAAAAATGGTATCAGGCGTTATAGCATGCCACTGGTATTGGAATCGTATTTTTGATTTTGTGTGGAAATTACAGTCAAGGATAGCTTGTTTTGCTGCGGTAGACAGAGATGCGCATTCAGAGGTGGATGTGGCAAGGCAGCAGGCTCTGGCAGCGGAGTTATTGGATAAATTTGGAAACATTATACTTAGAGTAGCATATTCTTACTTGCATAATATGAGTGACGCAGAGGATATCCTTCAGGATACCCTTATTCAATTTATAAGGAATAATCCAACTTTTGAGAGTGATAATCATGCCAAGGCGTGGCTTATTACAGTGGCGTCCAATCTTAGCAAGAATAAAATAAAATACCTAAAGCTTAGAAGTACAGATGAATTATCAGAAGAACTGGTTTCGGAACAAAAGGAGGATCTGGCTTTTGTCTGGGATGCTGTCAAGAACCTTCCGGAAAAATATAGAGAAGTTATTCATCTGTTTTACCAGGAGGGATATTCAACGAAAGAAATAGCAGATATGTTAGAAAGAAATGAATCGACAGTCAGATCAGACTTGAAAAGAGGAAGAGACAGACTTAAGACTATTTTGAAGGAGGTGTATGACTTTGAATAAATACAATGAAGTTATGGATAAAGTAGTTGTCACAAAAGACATGCACGACAGGATTCTTCAAAATATAAACAAGGAGCTGTCTGGCGAAAAAAAGGTATCGCGATTTGCAAAGATAGCTGAGTTTAAGAAGTACATTCCATATGCAGCAGCTGTTTTGGTGCTTCTTTCCGGAGCATCGATGTTTATAAGAAATAATGATTCGACATCAACTGGCAGCTTACAGCAGGGACTATCTCATGGAAATACAGGTCATGTCTTCTCAGATGAGGCCGCATTTGAAGCCGTTCCTGAAGCAGCAGAAGAGGCGCTTACACCACGCACTATCGGAAAGGATTTTTCTTTCCTCTCAGGCCTTGCATCCAAGATAGAGCAGAACAAATATGACAACGAGATTATAGAAACTACCTATCATATTGGCGGAAATGAGATAAAGGTATGGCAGATGCCAGAGAGCCTTGGAAAAACAATTCCAGGCAAATATAGTGGGCTTGCAAGCTATGAAGATAGCGGCGAGGTCAAGGTGGCAGATTTGTCCATAGAAATCATGGGTAATGATGGAAAATATACCATGGCTCGTTGGAATCAGGATGGTATAGTATATGAGCTTCTTAGCAGTGATGCCATGACAATGGAAGAAATGGATGAGCTTCTTAGAGAAATCATTATTTGCGATTAATATTTGACAAAAAAGAAATTCAATATTAAATTGTTCTAATGAGCAGGATAGATGATCGCTGCCATGCAAACGAAAGGGCATGGGAGAGGAAAGTCCGGGCTTCAAAGGGCAGGATGCCAGATAACGTCTGGTGGAGGTGACTCCCAGGATAGTGCAACAGAGATATACCGCCTCAATTTTTGAGGTAAGGGTGGAAAGGCAGTGTAAGAGACTACCGTGCTGGTGGTAACATCAGTAGCCATGTAAACCCCATCCGAAGCAAGACCGAATAGAGAGCTATGAATTTGCCCGATTCGCTCTCAGGTGGGTCGCTTGAGGCTGTCGGCGACGATAGTCCTAGATAGATGATCATCCACGACATAACCCGGCTTACAGTTCTGCTCATACTTAGAAATTACACCGCTGAGGCTGATAAATTCAGCCCGGCGGTTATTTTTATGTAAAAAATGTGAAAGCTCTTACAAAAAGACAAGATTTGCAACATTTTTTTACAAAAATGAACTGACAAAGAATATGTTATACGATATGATACATAAGTCAGAGAAAATATTGAACATTAAAAATGCCATGAGCATTGAAAATTATATAAAGGAGATGAGGGAATATGGAACTTCGTACAGCATGTTCACCTAAGGATGAGAAGTACTACGATACCAAAAGACTTAGAGAAGAGTTTCTGATTGATGATCTCTTCCAGCCTGATGATATCAAGCTTGTTTACAGCCATATCGACAGAATCATTACCGGTTCTGCAGTACCTGTTAAGAAGGAGCTTGTTCTTACAGCAGGAGATGAGCTTAGAGCAGAGTACTTCTTACAGAGAAGAGAGATGGGAGTTATCAACATCGGCGGTGCTGGTGTTATAACAATCGATGGCAAGAAGTACACTGTAGAGTACAAGCAGGGAATGTACATCGGAATGGGCGCAAAGGATATCACTTTTGCCAGCGTAGATGCAGCAAATCCTGCCAAGTTCTACATCAACAGTGCACCAGCTCACAAGACCTATCCTACAGTTCTTATCAAGAGAGAGGGAACACCATCTGAAGATGTTGTTATTATCAAGGATGAGAACAAGAAGGAGCTTGGAAGCCTTGAGGGTGCCAACCACAGAGTAATCAACAAGTATATCCTTCCTGGTCAGGTTGAGACCTGTCAGCTTGAGATGGGTATGACAGAGCTTAAGCCAGGCAGCGTATGGAATACAATGCCATGCCATACACATGACCGTAGAATGGAAGTTTATCTTTACTTTGATATTCCTGAGGACGCATTTGTTATGCACTTCATGGGAGAACCACAGGAAACACGCCACATCATTATGAGAAACGAGCAGGCTGTTATCAGCCCTAGCTGGTCAATCCACTCAGGATGCGGTACACAGGCATACACATTCATCTGGGGAATGGTTGGAGAAAACCAGGATTTCGATGATATGGATGATTGTGCGATGCAGGACTTGATGTGAGTGATATAGGGATTCAAAGTCATGTGATGCAATGCTTGCATTATGCATCACATGACCTTGAAGACCGAACAGACATGAGGAAAAAAGATAT